>JDSG01000173.1_pt1 | contig 11589 bp, 14 predicted proteins | sample 199341 | NCBI WGS metagenome assembly JDSG01 (sample SAMN02584197, study PRJNA231836) | bioreactor metagenome | isolation source: continuous culture bioreactor short generation time transfer1 day 52 after... | place: Germany: Bremen | reverse complement strand
TTGATGAAAATGATTATGAGGAGAATGAGTCTTATGAAGAAAATGATGAGCTTGAATAAGATTTTTGTTATGGCAGTTCTTGGCTTAGTGTTAGCAGGATGTTCTGGTTTAGAAAATGATTTTGATCTTGAAAAACCTGTTGAGAAGAAGGTGGATGAATCCGGACGAGTTCTTGAAACAGATACCCTTAAGGTCACTATACCAGAAGGTGCTCTAGAAGAAAAACAAAGAATCACCATGGAAGAAGGCAAAGGGTATAAAAAGCCTAATAAGGACGAAGCTATATTACTTAGTGCACCAGTCCACTTAAATTGTGAGCAAGATATCAGAAGGTTTAATGAACCTATTATCATTGAAATGGCTTTAAGTAATGATGATATTGATATGATAGAAGAATTAGGGGGGGGCGTATACGGTGCTTATTACGATGGTAAGAATTGGCATTATATAAAGCCACTTGAAGTGAATTTAGAAGAGGAATATTTTACCTTCGAAACCTATCACTTTAGTCAATACACAAAATCTATTCCTAGCAATAGGACAAAAATGCAAAAGTTTGCCAAGGAAATTGCAGTCGGTGAGTGGAGCAAAGGAACAGAAAATTCAGCTATGGTAGAAGAAACAGAAAATCTTATTAAGGATATCATGAAAAATAAGTTGGGCATATCAGATTCATCACTTAGGAAAGATATACTTACTGCAGTGATGAATGAAGATGAGTTTGGAAGTCTAATGACAAGCTATGAGAATAATGATATGGACACTTTCAGTCAGGGACTTGCTGTCATGACTGGTAAGAAGATATTTGAAGCCATTGATGACCAATCTAATAAAGTGACCAAAGCATTACTTGGTGATATTACTGATAATGCCAGTAAAATTGGCACAGGTGTAAAAATGGCTGCAGCAATCTCAGAAGGCAATATGGAAGAGGCAGCAAAGGCATTATCTGCCGAAATCATTGATGCCTATCCATTAGCCAAAACTTTCAAGACAGCAGCAGAAATTACTGAACGTCAGATTGCCCGTTGGAAAGACCAAGAAATAGAAGCAGCCTATCAAGCTTTTGTAAATGGGTCAGAAAAGAAATACCTCTTCTTTGGCTATGATGTGGAAAAGGGAGATTTTGACGAAGTTTGGGAACAAATGCGTGGTATCCAGACCAAAATATATTCAGACGCCATGAAAGACTATGCGAATAGCCATGGTATAGCCGTTAAGGACATTGACTTTGATACCCAGGAGAAGCTTCGTAAAGATGCCAAAAATGACTTAGAAGATGCCTTTGAAGAGCGTAAGGACCAAGAGAAAGATATTGAAGCCATTGAAAAAGACAATCTTCGCTTGTTAAAAGCCTTCGAAGATGCCAAGTTATTTGAAGAAGATATGTTTGGCTACTCAGAAGATACGTCCTTTGAATTTAGGATGGAACGACTTTATAAAATCAAGGATATGATTTTAAAAGATACAGGTGCAACCATTGATCATGCAGACTCAACGAGAAAAAACGAGATATCACATGACACAGTAGCAAAGCTAGCAAGGCTATGGTATTCAAGTGATGATGGTAGAGAAAAGTACAAAGAACAACTGATTGAACTTGGTTATGTTGATGGTGATGATGAAGATACACAAGAGGATGAAGAACTAGCAGGTAAGGAAGGTCAAAAAGCTAGTGGCAATAAGGCCTATTTGAGATTTGATTATATTACTGATGGTTCTGGTGAAGAACGAGTAGGGGGGGAAGATTTAACCTTTGAAGCCCTACCATTTATTGAACTTAGTGATATCCCAGTAGTTCTTGATGAAGATGGCAATTTTTCATTTGAGAAATCCATCTCCGGTGGTGCATTGACCCAAGGGCCAAACTATTTGTTTGATTATCCCTCAGATGTAACTTATTCCGGGATTAGTATTTCAGGCTATTGGGATAGAGAGTCTTATAAAGCCCATGGTAAAGTGGAACCATTTAATGTGACGATGATCTCAGAAGAGGGTGAAGGCGCTAGCTATTACAGCTATGCAGAAGATTGGTCTGTTAATACATGTGAAATTAGAATGCATGCCATGGAAGGAAATCAAAACCAATATGGTATTCAATATATTTCGTCAGAGGATAGTGAACTAGATCCTGTTAAGAATATACAGGTGAGTTTGTATGAGGATAAAGAGAACCCAGATCAATTAATACGAGATGAAAGTGTCTATGAATATGGCATGCGACTAGTTGTAGATGTTGTGTATACACTGGTAGTGGAATAGTAATAAATTGTATTAAAAGATTAAATGATATTCATGAAGTAGAACTGATTATATGTTAATGGGTAAGCCTTATGGCTTACCCATTATTTTTCTTCATAGTCTTTGGCAGTATCAGTAATGGCGATGCCGCCGGTGGCGGTCTCGCGGTGGCAAGCAGGGAGCAAGTCGCCGACTTGCTTCATGGCAACGACCACTTCGTCGAATGGGATGATGGATGGCATACCAGCCAGTACCATCTCAGCACAGATGAGGGCGTTGGAAGCGCCGATGGCGTTACGTTTATGGCAGGGAACCTCAACAAGTCCAGCTACTGGGTCGCAGATTAAGCCCATCATGTTGTTGATGGCAATGGCTGCGGCGTCAAAGGACTGACCTGTTGTACCGCCAAGCAAGTAAACGATGGCGCCAGAGGCCATAGCAGAAGCAGACCCAATCTCAGCTTGGCATCCACCTTTGGCACCCGATATGCTGGCTTTAGTGGCTATAATCATGCCAATAAGTCCAGCAACAAAGAGGCCTTCAACGATTTGATCATCCGTTAGATCATAGCGTTCTTGAATGGCTTTAAGGGTGCCAGGCAATACACCACAAGCGCCAGCCGTTGGGGGCTGCGACTATCTGCCCCCCCATGGATATATTGACTTCCATGGTGCTTAGGGCATAAGCCATAGCTCTAGTTGTTGTTTCGCCTGAGATTGACTTCTCAGTCGAAAAATTAGCCTTGAGCTTATAAGCTTCCCGTTTGATTATTTTACCTTCAATATGATGGTTGTCTTCATTAAGGCCGTTATCAATAGCATTCTTCATAACACCCCCCCATTGCTTAAGCATATGGGCCTGGATGTCATTCATATCATTGCCTGTTTGCTTATGTTCATAGCGGAGGGCAACCTCACTAAGGTTTAATTGGTGCTTATCTTGTTGGTGCAATATATCTGAAACAGTGGATATTTTCATACGGTTTCTCCATTTCTATGAAAGAGATTACATATAACTTCATTAATTTTCTAAGGTTCTACTTTATGGCTTTAAAGAAGGTTAGTTTGGTCAGGGCATCAAGGTCTTCGATCCGCTTAAGAGCCCCCCCACTTGGGATATGGTCATCGGTTTCAATAACAATGACTGCATTTTCTCCTTTGATTTCCCTAAACAGCTTCATAAAAGCAATGTTGACTTCAATGTCAGCAAGGGCTTTGCTAATGTCAGCCACAAAGCCTGGCTTGTCTATATGCTGGGCTATAAGGGTAGAGTATTTGCCAGATATAGACACATCAATATCATCTATGGCAATAATCTTTGCCTTACCACCGCCTACTGATGAGCCTACCATTTCCTGTACATAACCTTCTTCATCTTCAAAGACAATTTTGACTGTATTGGGATGAACATCACCCAAATCTTTCTTGTAGAAATTAATGATTAAGCCTTGTTCTTTAGCCACATCGTAAGCATCTGGTATTCTTGGATCATGAGGCTTTAGACCACAGACTCCTGCTATCAAGCTTTATCAGTGCCATGACCTTGGTAAGTTGTGGCAAAAGAACCATGCAAGTAGAAGTTGACTTTCTTGATTTTACGGCCAAATATTTTGCGGCATATGTAGGCAACCTTTGCAGCCCCCCCAGCCGTGTGAGAACTTGATGGACCAATCATTGTTGGTCCGATAATATCGAATATTGAATAGTTGTCCATTAGACCATCCTTAGTTTAAGACTTTGTGTGGTGTACACTTAAGACTATTATACGCCAATTTGTCTAGCTCTGAAAGACATAAAAAATATTTTAACACGAATTCTAATGGGATTATAAGAAATCTCTAAATGCATTCTTAGATGCTTTGTGTACAATTGTTTTAATGAAGTTATAAAAAGGTGAGGTGAAATTATGAAGAGAATGAATGCAAATGCATTATTGATTATCATAGCAGTGATACTTGTAGCTGGACTAATGAACAGCTGGGCCTTTAAAACAAGAGACTGGCATTTTGTTAGATACAATAGATACGAGCATGAAGAGTTTGTAGAGGATATGGAAGACCTAGGAGATGACCTTGGTGAACTAGGAGAAGAGATGGGCGAGCTTGGCGCCGAACTTGGCTATGAACTAGGTGATGTTGGTTCGGAGTTTGGTCATGATATGAGTGACTGGGGGGGTTCTGATTTTGGTCGAGACATGGGACACTGGGGGGTTCTGACTTTGGTAAAGATATGGGAGAGTTTGGACGAGACGTTGCTGATGTGGCAGTGGATTTTGCTGATTCAGTAACAGACATATTTAGATAATTTATTTGAAAATGAATGGATATAGATATATGAGATTGTACACTTATGTAGTATAATAACCTTACTTAATATGAGTGAGGTTATTTTTTTTATGTTATTACAATATGTACAAGCCCTATTTTTTATATTTGCTGCAGAAATGGGTGACAAGACTCAGATCCTTGCCATGATGTTTGCAACTAAGTACAAAACATCAAAAGTTTTACTTGGCATTATGATTGGCTCTGCCCTTAACCATGGACTGGCAGTTATCTTTGGTACACTACTTGGCAAAGTTATACCTATATATGTTCTACAAATAATTGCTGGTGTGGCTTTTGTTGGTTTTGCGGCTTGGACCTTACTTGTGAAGGAGGAAGACGATGAAAACCAAGATGATCTTGATAGCAAGAAAGTATCCAAAAGCGCAATTCTTGTTGTGGCTATGGCCTTCTTCCTCGGTGAATTAGGGGGGGATAAAACTCAGTTGACAGCCATTACATTATCTGTCTCAACAGCCTATCCAATAATTGTCTTATTAGGCACTGTGTCAGGTATGATTGTGACCAGTGGCATAGGTATTTTTGTAGGAAGTAAAATAGGTGACAAGCTACCAGAAGCCTTAATTAAGGTTGTATCTAGTGCCATATTCCTTAGTTTTGGTATCCTAAAGCTTATTAGCTCAACGCCAGAAAATTTGGTCAATGGCTTAACAGTGGGTATCTTTGTTATGGTTGTAGGTACCACATTCCTATTGCTTCTAAGAACAACCTTCAAAGCCCACAAGAATGGTGTTCTTACACCATATGGTATAGCAGCTAGGACATTATATGATTATGCACATAAAGTAGAATCAACTGTGGATGAATTGTGTCGAGGTGTCAATCATTGTGGACAATGTAGCGGTGAATTATGTGCAGTAGGCTTCATAAGACATTTGGCAAAAGAAATGCAAACAGATGCCTTTGACCATAACCACCAAGCAATGCTTAGGGAGATTAAGTACCACAAGGACAAATTTTCACGTAGGAAATTAGTCCATGTATTACAGATGAACATCAAGTATCTTGTCACCTTAGAAGCAAAAGATAAAGGTTATGATGAAATCAATATGATTCGGGAAATCCTTGAATTAATGCTGTTTGAAGAGGTTTTAGCTTATGAGGGTAGCTTAGCTGCCTACAAAGCTGCTGTTGGTTCAATAGACCCAGATATAGATTGGACATAGAAGATATATGGTTAGAGAACTATGTTTCTAAGCTTCAGTTTGTTATAATAACTTTGAGGGATTTAATATGCCACAGTAAGAAGGAGGCATGTTAAATGGTCAACAATGTTGCAGAGTTTTTACATGAATATAAGGAACGAGATTTTGAAGGCTTGCTCAATCAACCTAATCAAGAAATCTACGTTTTTCTAGTTGAACATAATGGAACACTTGTACAAAATACAAACCCATTGCTAACAGATGAAGAGGTAACAGATAGGTATCTAGGTGACAGCCTAGGTTGTTTTGATATGGAAAAAGGTAAACGTTGTGGTGAAGGTAAGAATTGTGTGGCCTGCCAACTAAGGTTTGCAGTTAGTGAAAGCCTTGATTCTAAGAAGCCAATTACCAAAAGACTGATTACTAAGAATCTTGATTATCAACATATGAAAAGTGAAAGGTATTTTCACCTATCAACGGTATTTCCACACAAAGATAAGAACCAGGTCATGGTTATTCTTGATGATGTCACTAAGAGTCATCAGCTGGTTGAGCTGACCAAAGTTGAGCATTATCTCAGAGAAAATGCCCAACTTCTTGATTTTGACAGCATACTTCAATATGCCATGGACAACAGTCTTAAGGTTATAAGCAGTGAATTTGCTGCAGTTGGCATTATTGGTAAGCAAAGCCATTTGTCAAAAAAAAGCTCTATGGTACAAGCAATATTGGTGAATTAACAAAAGACAATGATTTGAATTCTGTTATTGACAGAAAGTTATGGCTTCAATGTGTGTCTGAAAATGAAATTGTAATTGATAACCATTATGATAGTCGTATTAAAAAAAGGTATAAGAGATAAAGGCACAAAGGTCATCAACCGAGTTTTATTATGTCCTATTATGGACTATGGTGAGCTTTTTGGCATACTGGTCCTTGGAAACAAACCAATGCCATATAACAGAACAGATAAGAAACGGGTTCAAAATTTCATAGATGGAATTATGAATCTACTTCATTACAAGAAAGATGTGGAAGGCCTTAAAAGAGACCAACAGATGCAAAGAAATCTGGCTGAAACGGTAGAAGTAGGACTCTTTAGGTTCATCGGACAGGATGATCAGACCATAGTGCTTGACTACATGAATGAGGCCGTTCGTCGAATCTTTGCTTTCAAAGATGACAGTAAAATTGGCACTTCAGATGTCTTTTTACCTTATATGGATGAAAGCTGTGTTAAGTCTTATTTGATAGCAAGAGATGTAGCAATAGAGAACACAAGAGCCTTTAAATGGACCGGAGCTTTTATCATAGAAGGCAAGAAAAAAATGGCTTAGATTCAATATCATTCCTGGCCACCTAGATGATAAAGGTTTTTGCTGGGAAGGCAGTGTCACAGACGTGACAACAAGCCAAATGAAATGTTTTGCAGTCAACCAAATAAGAGAACAATTAGAGACAATGATTAAGAAGGATACTTATACTGGTGACAGTATCTTGGCACTCTTAGATGACCTGAAGACAACAATCAACCAGTAAAATATTCTTACCTTATGGGAGATTAATTCATCTATTTACGTAAATCAATCATATAATCTGTTTCAACGTCAATATCTTTAAATGGTATGATGGAGCGAACCATTTCACATGCAGAGTGAATGATTGAGAATGCTAGTGGACAACCTGTACCTTCACCTAAACGCATGTTTAGTTGAAGGATAGGTGACATACCCAGTTCCTTAACAACATATGCATAGGCTGGTTCAACAGTACAATGGGAAGTGAACATATATTGCTTGGTTCTTGGACAAAGCTTGTATGCCACAAGGGCAGCAGCTGATGAGATGACCCCCCCGTCAATAACAACTGGTATTTGATAATAAGCACAAGCGAGGAAAACACCTACTAGACCAGCAATATCAAGGCCGCCAACGGATGATAGAACGGTTAGTGGGTCAGCACCTATAAGCTTGTGTTTTTTTGATGGCTTCTTCTACCACGGATTTCTTTTTCTCTAGTCCACTGTCACTAAGTCCAGCGCCTTTGCCAACAGCTTCATCGGATGTTAGATTAAGGAGTGACATGATAATGGCACTGCTGGTAGTTGTATTACCGATTCCCATTTCTCCAGTTCCGAGGATATCATAACCTTGATCAATATGGGACTTAACAGCTTCTATACCTACATATATGGCTTTGACTGTTTCTTCCTCTGTCATTGCCTTTTCTTTTAGAAAATTCTTGGTACCATTAGAAATTTTTACATCATGAAGATTATCTTCACAGACATCACCAAGAATACCTATGTTATAAACAGACACATCTGAACCAACAGATTTTGAGAGCGCATTGATGCCTGCAACACCTCTAGCCATACATAGGGCTACTTTACGTGTTAGTTCAATAGGGGGGGTTGAGGCAATGCCTTCTTCGACTACACCATTATCACCAGCCATAACGATGGTTGCTTTTTTTTGCTAATTGATGGAAAGGCATTGTTTTGAATGCCAGCTAACTGGGTAGCCATTTCTTCAAGCTTACCAAGACTTCCTACTGGTTTAACCAGGGTATCAAGATAAGTTTGACACTGGGTAGATGCACTTTCATATACAGGTTTTATCGCTTCTATTAGATTCATTAGGTTCTCTTTGGTGTGTAATCCCATTCTATGACCTCCATCAGTCTTTTGCTAATAACAGTATAGTCATTATATAACGTAGACCTATATAGGTATAGTATCATTTTGTGTTTTGTTGTAAGATTATAGGGACAGCTTAATGATTCATAATGCCTTTAGAAGGAGTCTTTAATGATTAGACCATTTGAACTAACTGATTGTCATGCCATAGAGGCCTTGTTACTTATTGAAAACAGCTACCATTATGATTTGGAACCGGAGGTCTTTAATAAGCTCAGTCAAGAGACCCTCATACCAGATGATTGGCTTGAGGCTGTTTATGACAATCCTAATGAAGAGATTCTTCTTATGGATAACGGAATAGAAATAACAGGCTTAATCATGTTTACAGAAGGGTTTACGACAGACCCCCCCCTCTTTAAGATGAACAGGTGGGTTCATATTAATGAAATCTGTGTTTTACCAAAGGAAAGAGGCAAGGGCATTGGCAAAGCGCTTATTGGTGAGGTGGAATCTTACGCTAAAGAGGTAGGTATTCAGACAGTGAAATTGGAAGTGTGGTCAAGCAACAAAACAGCAAGAGCCGTCTATGACCGATTAGGTTATGAGATCAAAAAAAGAGATTCGCTACAAAAAGGTATAGTTGTAAAGGTGCAAACAAAGGGGGGGACAGTTCATAAATGAACTGTCCCTCGTTTATGCTCTTAATATGAGCTAATAAATATATTAATTATTTACCTGTGCTTATATAGTGACTTAAATGACCAGCAAGGTTTGGAATTGGCATACTTTGTAAGTAAACACGTCCAGGGCCAGTTAAGGTTGTAAGGAATAGTCCTTCACCACCTAGGAAAATGTTCTTAATGCCTTTAACCATCTCAACATTATAGTTAACAGATGACTCAAACATAGCAACATTACCAGTATCCACTTTGAGTGTTTGTCCTGCTTGAAGTTGGTATTCTTCAACGTGACCATCAAACTCTAAGAATGCTATACCAGGTCCTGTGATTTTTTTGAAGGATAAAGCCTTCACCGCCAAAGAAACCTGCCCCCCCTATTTTTTTGCTAAAAGCTACTTCGAGTTTAACAGAAGACGTTGCTGCAAGAAAAGCACCTTTTTGTGCAATCATTGTTTCGCCTTCTTGAAGTTCCTTAGCAATGATTTTTCCTGGGAAAGAAGAAGGGAATGCAATTAATGTGTTGTCTGCTTGAGAAGTGAAAGTGTTAAGGAATACAGACTCTCCTGAGAATGCTCTTCCTAGTCCGCCAAGTAGTCCACCCTTCATATTGGTGTCCATTGCGATGTAATCACTCATCCAACCCATAGCTCCAGCTTCAGAAACCAATGATTCACCATTGTTTAGTGTACATATAGCCACTGGGAGTGTGCCGCCTTTTATTTCATATTTCATCTTGTACCTCCTAGATATTTTTGTGTACCGCCTCAAAAAATTATTTTTCTCTCACCTACAATAGTACCACTTAAAGTCTTTGTTTGTATAGGGGGGGTTAGTGTTATAATTAGATGAAAAATGACTATAGTAATCGCTGGATTATACTAGAGAGGTGTAGCCATGTTTGACATAAAAGAAGAACTGAAGAAAGTACCCCCCCAACAACCGGGGGGGGTTTACATAATGAAAGATAGCCAAGAAGGCATTATCTATGTTGGTAAAGCAATTAAGTTACGTAACCGTGTTATGCAGTATTTTCGCAAGTCAACAAATCATACCAATAAGATTAAAAGGATGGTCCATAATGTGGCCAGCTTCGAGTATATTGTAACAGACTCTGAACTTGAAGCTTTGATTCTTGAGTGTAACCTCATCAAAAAGCATAAGCCCAAATACAATACCATGCTTAAGGATGACAAACATTATCCTTATATCAAAGTAACAGTTGGTGAGTCATATCCCAGAGTGATGATTGCCAGAGAGATGAAAAAAAAGACAAGTCTAAATACTACGGTCCTTATACCAGTGGGCTTGCAGCCAAAGAAACCATAGACTTAATCCGTAAAATATATAAGATACGAACCTGTAATAGAAATTTGCCAAGGGATATTGGCAAAGAAAGGGCCTGTTTGTATTATCATATTCACCAATGTGATGCGCCCTGCCAAGGTTATATTACAGAGGAAGAATACAGGTCTCACGTGGATTCGGTGATTGATTTTCTTGGTGGTCATTATGCCCCCCCTGTCATTGAAATGCTAAAAACTGCTATGTTTAAAGCTTCAGATGAAATGGATTTTGAGAAAGCGGCCGAGCTTAGAGACCAACTGCAAAGTGTAGAATTTATTGCCAAAAAACAAAAGATTATTGACGCCTCTATGGATGACAAAGACGTCATAGCCTTTGCCAAGTCAGACAAAGAAGCCATTGTCCAAGTCTTCTTTATTCGCAATGGCAAGATGATTGGAAGAGAACACTTTCGTCTAGATGGCATAGAAGATCTGAACGACTCCAGTATCATGACCAATTTTGTTAAGCAATTCTATTCTGGGACGCCTTACATTCCTAGAGAGCTTATGTTACAAGAAGAACTAGATGAAGCCAATATCATTGGTTCTTGGTTATCCTCTAAAAGAGGGAAGAAAGTTCATATTAAGGTGCCACAGAAAGGTGAAAAATCTAAATTAGTTGATTTAGCTGCTCAAAATGCTTCCTTGACCCTCAACCAATTTGGTGATCAAATTAAGAAAGAGGAAGCAAGGACCAAAGGGGGGGCAGTAGGAGAAATTAATGAACTCCTAAAATTAGATGAAGGGATCCACCGTATTGAAGCATATGACATCTCAAACACACAGGGATTTGAATCTGTAGGGTCTATGGTTGTCTTTGAAGAAGGTCGTGCCAAGCGTAGTGACTACCGCAAGTTTAAAATTAAACATGTCAAAGGGCCAAATGATTATGCCAGCATGCAAGAAGTACTGATGCGAAGGTTCACCCATGCCCTTGAAGAACAAAAAGAGATACTCCTAAAGGGGGGGCTTGACCCTGAAGTGGGTAAGTTCACCAAGTTGCCAAACCTTATTCTAATGGATGGTGGTAAAGGCCAAGTCAACATTGCCATACAGGTTCTAGAAGAACTTGACCTTGATATAACAGTCTGTGGTATGGTCAAGGATGATCAACATAGAACCAGAGGGCTTTTATATGAAAACCAAGAGTTACCCCCCCTAAAAAAAATCCAGCGAGGCATTTAAATTGATTACC
>JDSG01000172.1_pt1 | contig 11703 bp, 28 predicted proteins | sample 199341 | NCBI WGS metagenome assembly JDSG01 (sample SAMN02584197, study PRJNA231836) | bioreactor metagenome | isolation source: continuous culture bioreactor short generation time transfer1 day 52 after... | place: Germany: Bremen | reverse complement strand
GAGGGAAAAAAAAGATATAAAAGCCTGGATACCTAAAAGTGCACTTCAAGAACAAGAGATAGAACAACCAGTTAATAATATGAAAAATAAAATAATACCTAAAACAAAAGAAGATAGTACAAAAATAGAAGTAATAAAAAAAAGAAGAAAAAAAACATTTTTCACAAGACTATTAGAACTATTTGGTTCTTCAATACAAAATAAAAATATAATGCAAAGTTAAGATAAAACTTTATAAATAGTCTTTTTAATAATCTACAATAGTTTATAAATTTCCTGATTATCCCTCCAGAACTCCAAAAAACTATGAGAGATAGATTTATCTCTCATGTAGCAATAAGCCTTTTCAGACTTTTGAAAATATACCTCATCTTTTTGCGCTAAGTTTTTAATAGCTTTTGTTATGTCTTCAATAGAATTTATATCAAGTACATATCCAAAATCTTCTGTTACAAAAGTTTTTGGGCCACCTTTATTTGAGACAATCACAGGTAATCCTGAAGACATTGCTTCCATAACTACTTGTCCTAAGGTATCTGTAGTAGAAGGAAATATAAAACAATCACTTGATGCATATATCTTAGATAGTTCTTCTTGTTGTTTTCTTCCTATTAAAAATATTCCACTTTTTTTTGTAATTCATTTTTATCTAACTCTATTTCACTATCACCTACAAGTATCAACTCACAATTATAAAAGACCTCTTTTTGCCAAACTTTTATTAACTTATCAATATTTTTTTTCAACAGATATCCTACCTGTATATAAAACTTTAAAACTATTATTAGAAACTTCATATTTTTTTCCATATAGTTTCATCTTTATATGACTTATCAAAGCTTTTTATATCTATTCCTGCTTTTAAAAGATATAAATCTTTTTTTTCAAAAGATAGCTCTTTTTCTATAATTTTCGTGTATTCTTTAGACCTTGAAAAAAAAGTGCCTTAAACTTTTTATAAAATAGTTTCAAAAAAAATATTTGTACCCCCCCATTTTACAAATCTACTATTTGTATTTTTATACATATAAGAAGGAAAATCTGTATGATAGATACCAACTACTGGTATTTTTAAAAGTTTAGCGCTTATCAAAGCACATAATCCAACAGTTCCTGGAGTTGAAATATGCAATAAATCAGGCTTTAACTCTTTTATCTTTCTTTTGATTTTAAAAAAAATTAGGAAATACCAAGTCAAGTGACTTATAAAAAGGCATTTTTATACTAAAAATAGGCTCTATATTAAAAATATTATCTATTTTTTTCATAATGTTTTTTTTGTAGTAGAACTTATCACAAAAAAAATCTTTTTTTATATCTATTTGCTTCTTTAGCAAAATCTTGAATAAATCTTGAAACACCATTTACATCATAGACTGTATCACTTACCAAACATACTCTAATATCTTTCATATTTAAAGTATATTTAAAATAGATTACAAAGCTATTACATGTCATTAAGTTGTAATCAAGTGATACTAAAATTCATTTATGAAATACAAAAGCATATTTATCTCAGATATCCACTTAGGAACAAAGTTTTCAAATACTCAAAGGCTTCTTGATTTTTTAAAACACAATGATAGTGAAAACCTATTTTTAGTAGGAGATATAATAGATGGTTGGGCTATAAAAAGAAAATTTATCTGGCCACAAACTCACTCAGACGTAATCCAAAAAAATCCTAAAAAAAAGCAAGAAAAGGTTGCAATATAACTTTTATCACGGGAAACCATGACGAGTTTCTAAGACCATTTGTTCCTTTAGTTTTAGGTAACTCTTTAGATATAAAAAATGAAATAGAATACAATTCAATTAGTGGAAAAAAAATATTTAGTAACTCATGGAGATTTTTTTGACTCTATTACTATGACAAAAAAAATGGTTAGCTATTTTAGGAGACTATGGTTATGATTTACTACTAAATGTAAACCAAGTTTTAAATGTCATTCGTACAAGATTTGGAATAAAATCAAGATGGTCACTATCAAAGTATGTGAAAGATAATGTAAAATCATCAATATCTTTTATCACTGATTTTGAAGACACCTTAGCAAATCATGCAAAACATAAAGGATATGATGGCATAATATGTGGACATATTCATAAAGCTGAAATAAGAGATGTTGACTCAATTGAGTACCTAAACTGCGGTGATTGGGTTGAGTCTTGCACAGCAGTAGTTGAAACATATGATGGAGAATTTAAGATTATAAATTGGCTAGATAAATGAAATTTGCATTAGTTTTAAGTGGTGGTGCTGCACGTGGTGCTTTTCACTTAGGAGTCTTACATTTTATGGAAGAAAATGGTATCAAGATAGATGCCTACTCAGGAAGCTCAATTGGAGCGATAATATCTGCATCCCACGCAAGTGGTATTAGTGCAAAAGAACAACTAAAAATATTTTCATCAAATGATTTAAAAAAAGTTTTAAAATTTAACTACTTTAAAAATGGTCTTATTAAAATAGACACTGAACATAAAATTCTAAAAGAGATACTTCCTATTTCAAGACTTGAAGACCTTCCAAAAAAAAGTATATGTAAATGCCTATGATGTAAAGAAAAAAAGAGTTACACTATTTTGATGAAGGAGATACACACACTTTATGTATAGCTTCGTCTGCACTAGTTCCTCTTTTTAAACCAATATCTTATGAAAAAAATGTATTTAATAGATGGTGGACTAATAGATAATCTTCCCGTAAGACCTTTTTTGGAGGAAGAACATCATATTTGTAGTGTAGATTTAATCCCAAGAAGAGAACATACAAAAAAAAGAAAAAGTTTTAACCCAATAAAAATTGCAAAAAGAAAGATTTTTTTCCCACTGGATTGACAATGCAAACTACTCTATAAAGCACTCAGACCAATACATAACAAATCAAAAAAATACTAAATTTTAAAATGTTTACTTTTAAAGAATTAAATGAATGTTTTAATTTTGGATATAAAGAAGCTCAAAAACATTTTTTTTAGATATACTCTGATTTTAAAAAATACAAAATTATAGAGTTTAAATATGTCACAAATTCCTCAATTTACACATTTACATTTACATACAGAATATTCGTTACTTGATGGTGCAAATAAAATAAAACCCCCCCTAGCTAAAAAACTAAAAGATATGGGTATGACTTCTGTTGCTATGACAGACCATGGAAACATGTTTGGAGCAATAGATTTTTACAATGCCATGAGAGCACAAGGAATAAAACCAATCATTGGAATGGAAGCATATATTCATAACTCTGAAGAAATTGATGATAAAACAACTAGGCAGAGATTTCACCTATGTCTTTATGCGAAAAATCAAACAGGATATAAAAATCTAATGTTTTTAAGCTCACAAGCTTATATGCATGGTTTTTATTACTACCCAAGAATAAATAAAAAAATTATTACGAGAAAACTCTGAAGGTCTTGTTTGTAGTGCAGCTTGTCTTCAAGGAGAAATAAACTGGCACCTAAATTTACAAAATGAAAGAAATGTTAAAAATGGTGCAAAAGGTTATGAAGAAGCAAAAAAAATAGCCCTAGAATATAAAGATATTTTTGGAGATGATTTCTATTTAGAGATTATGAGACATGGTATTGGAGACCAACATTTTGTTGACGATCAAATTTTAAGAATCTCACACGAAACAGGGATTAAAGTTGTTGCAACAAATGATACACACTACTTAAATCAAAAAGATGCCGATGCACATGAAGCATTTATGTGTATTGCCATGAATAAACTTTATGATGATCCAAATAGATTAAGACACTCAGTACATGAGTTCTATTTAAAATCACCTGAACAAATTGCAAAATTATATGCAGATATTCCAGAAGCTATTCATGCAACTCAAGAAATTGCAGATAAATGTAACTTAGAGATAAAACTAGGAGACCCAACTCCTCCAAACTTCAAATTTACAAGACAAAAAGCAGAAGAACAAGACCTTACTTTACCGAGCCAGATTTAGAGTATTCGCTAGAAAATGATAAAATCTTATTTATACATGAATGTTGGAAAGGTTTAGGCAAAAGACTTCAAATGTTGACCCATCTAAACACCAAGAGTACAAAGATAGACTACAAGTAGAAATTGATATTATCAACAATATGAAATTCCCAGGATATATGCTAATCGTATGGGATTTCGTAATCGTTGCCAAACAGATGAAAATCCCTGTTGGCCAGGAAGAGGTTCAGCAGCAGGTTCTCTTGTTGCCTTTTCACTAGAGATTACGGATATTGATCCTATGCCTTATGGATTACTTTTTGAGAGATTCTTAAACCCTGAAAGGGTATCGATGCCAGATATCGATATGGACTTCTGTCAAGCTAGACGGGGGGGAGAAATTATCGACTATGTTGTAGAACAATATGGTCGAGCCAATGTTGCACAGATTATAACCTTTGGTAAACTTCTTGCAAAAGGGGGGGTTATTAGAGATGTTGCCAGAGTTTTAGATATGCCATATGCAAAAGCAGACGGTATGGCAAAACTTATTCCCGATGAATTGGGAATTGACCTTACAAACTCATGGGAAAAAGAACCAAAGATAAAAGAACTTTGTGATACAGATCCGCAAGCAGCACGTGTATGGGAATATGCCCTAGCACTTGAAGGCTTAAATAGAAATGCAGGTACTCACGCAGCAGGTGTAGTAATTTCAAATGAACCTTTATGGAATAAAACACCTCTTTTCAAACCATCAGGACTTGATACTTTAGCCACTCAATACAACGGTAAATATGTAGAAGATGTTGATTTAATCAAATTTGACTTCTTAGGTCTTAAAACCTTAACAGTTATTGAAGAAGCTTTAAAACTAGTTGAAAAAAGGCATGGAAAAAGAATAGACTTCCTTACAGCTGATGTAAATGACAAAGGTGTTTACGACCTAATTCAAACAGGAAATACAATTGGCTTATTCCAAATAGAATCCGATGGTATGCAAGATTTATGTAAAAGACTTAAACCTGATAACTTTGAAGATATCATTGCCGTTCTAGCTCTATATAGACCAGGTCCAATGGAGTCAGGAATGCTTGATGACTTTATCGATAGAAAACATGGTCGTGCAAAAATCGATTATTTCTATGATGAGTTTGATGCCCCCCCTTTAAGACCAATTCTTGAGCCAACTTATGGAGTTATTGTTTACCAAGAGCAAGTTATGCAAATTGTACAGACAATTGGTGGATTTAGTCTTGGTGGTGCAGACTTAGTTAGACGAGCCATGGGTAAAAAAAATCGTTGAAGAGATGGATAGACTTAAAGGTGAATTTGCAGATGGCGGAGTTAAAAAGGGTTATGTAAGAGAACACTGTGAAGAACTATTCGACCTAATTGTAAAATTTGCCGGATACGGATTTAATAAATCTCACTCAGCAGCCTATGCCCTTGTAACATTTTATACTTCATATTTAAAAAGATATTATCCATCAGAATTTATGGCGGCACTACTTACTTTAGAAAAAGATAATACTGATAAAGTTGTAAAATATGTGGATGAAGTAAAAAGATTAGGACTAGACCTTTTCCCACCAGATATAAATAAATCTGACCTTGTATTCTCAGCTACAAAACTAGAAGGGAAAGAAGTTGTAATGTTTGGTATGGGAGCTATTAAAGGTGCTGGAGATGTTGCAATTAATTCTATTTTAGACTCAAGAAATGAAGGTGGGAACTTTCTTGACTTAGCAGATTTTATTTCTAGAATTGATGGAAGTAAAGTAAATAAAAGAGTAATTGAATCTCTTACAAAAGCTGGTGCTTTTGATAGCTTTGGATACTCAAGAAAAGCAATGCTTGAACAAATTGAGCAAATCGGTGAAAAAGTTAAAGAAGCGATGCTTTTAAGAAAGCAGACAACAAACTCTTTGTTTGGAGAAGATGAAGAGATGTTAAAAGTTGAAATAGAATTAGAGCATCTTGAAGAGTATGAACCAAAAGAGATACTAGAATTTGAAAAAGCATCTTTAGGATTTTATGTATCAGGACACCCTACTTGACGAATATAGAGAACAATTAGACCAAATCAAATATACACTATCTTCAGAAATAGATGAAATTGCAGATGGTTCACAAGCACTTTTTGTAGGAAAAATAGAAAATATTGTAGAAAAAAATATCTAAAAAAAGGTAATAAATTTGGTATTGCCTCAGTTATGGATTTACATGGAAATATAGAGCTTATGCTTTTTGAAAATAGAATCAAAGAGCTTGAAGAAGATTTTGGAATTGACTTAAAAAATCCAAGTGACTCGGAACCTATTGCATTTAAAGTAAAGATCTCTAAAGATGAAAACTTTACAAGAATGAATATCTTAAAAATTGAGAGTTTAAAAGATGCAAAAAAAAGAGAAAATAAAAACAAAACAAAAAGAGATTCAAGAACCTCCTATGACAATTGCAATACCTTTTAACGATAAAGATGCAATTATGTATAAGCTTTTTGAAATTATCGCTCACAATCAAGGTAAACGTGATTTAAAACTTCTTATTAAATCAAAACTTGCAGATATAGAATTAGAAACGGGATTTAAAGTCGCAACAAATGTTGAAAACCTAATAGAACAAGTAGAGGGAGCATATATAGTAGAATGAAACAAATCTTATTAACAAATGATGATGGATTTGATGCAATAGGATTAAAAGCTTTAATTAAAGCACTTAGCCCAATTGCAAAAATCACAGTAGTAGCACCAGCAAGAAATAAATCGGCATGCGGACACTCTTTAACACTTGATAAACCCCCCCTAAGACTTGAGAATGTAAATGATGACTATTATAAGATTGATGATGGTACTCCAACTGATTGTATTTTTATTTCATTAAACAATTTATTTAAAGAGGGGGGGTATAAACCTGATTTAGTAATTAGTGGAATAAATATTGGTGCAAATATGGGAGAAGATATCACTTATAGTGGAACAGCTGCCGCGGCAATGGAAGCAGTTCTTCAAGGAGTTCCAGCAATTGCTATTTCTCAAGTTTGTAAAAGTAAATGCCATGATATAAAAAATGGTTGGGATTTTGCACTAGCTAAGAAAGTTATTGCGGATATTACAAAAAAAATATTAGATGGGGGGGATTTTCCATTAGAACAAAGAAAATTCTTAAATATTAATATACCTCCTATTCAAATTGATGAGTGTAAGGGTATAAAAATTACTAAAGCTGGATATAGAGAGTATGGAATGATACACACAGACATCATAATCCAAGAGGAGAAGAGTTCTATTGGATTGGACTACATCCATTAATTTGGCAAGAAAGTCCTGATAAAAACTGTGATTTTGAAGCTATTAAAGCTAATTTTGTATCAATTACTCCTATAATGCTGGACTTAACATCTTATGATGATATTGATAAACTAAATAACTGGATAAACAATTAAAGGATAAATATTGACACTAAGAGACTCAATAATGTTTCACATAGATAAATTAGTTGGAACTTTAAAAAGTGAAGAACAATTAAAAGAAGTTTTAAAGAGAAAATTTACAAAAAAAGAGCTAAAAGTTTTTATTGCAATGGAAGAGAAAAAAGATGTAGCAACTATTGCAAAACTAATAAATGATGAAGAAGATAGAGTTGAAGAGCTTTATAAATCAGCTTGTAAAAAAATTAAATCAAGAAAAAAATCAAACAAGAGTTAGTAAATCTATAAAAGTGTTACAAAGAGGCTGTAACACTTTTCTCTTTTGAAGAGGCTATGGATAAACTCTCTTTCATTTTTTTTATTTTTATCAAAATTTACAAGTACCATACCTGCAAACTTGTCATCTTTATAAAATTCAATTCTAAATATCTTTCCATTTTTATCAATTGAATATCTTTTTTTGAATCTTACTCTCTTTTACTTGCAAACCAGATTCATCTTTTTTTTGCCTTTTTGAACAAAACCTATAATATTTACTCTAAAATCTTTTATAGGTTCTACACTAAAACTACTATTAACATCAACAATAGAACCGAAACTAACAACCTTTTTTTTCACCATCAACATTCATTATCACATCATAGTTTTCATTATCCATTTCAAAGTAGTCAGGATTTAAATCTGCTAATTTTCTATTTCCATAATGAATTACATAGTTTTTATTCTTTTTAATAATTGTCATTAAAGGATTTGAAGGAGTAAACTCTAAAGTACCATCTTTTTTTTACAGGAAAATATTTAAGTATATCTCTTACTTTACTCAATGGTAATTGAATTTTATCATCATAAAAAGTCATATAAATATCATTATTTATTACATCATTTACAACAATAGGTGTTAAATCAAATTTTCTTTCAAACTCTATTCCCATAATATGCATATATTTTTCAAGTGCTACTAAGTGATAATAAGTTCTTTCATGAAGAGGTAATACTTTACTAGCTTCATTTCCAAAAGCTGCTTTCCCATTATTTATTGCAAAATAAGTTAAAGTCTTCTCCATCTCTTTATCGCCAAGTCTAGTATGAGTATTTTTAACACTATAATAGTCTCGCTCTCTAATCAAGTTTTGATTTACATGTTCACAAATCTGTTTTGAAATATCTTCTAAATTACCATACTTCTCAATATCAAGTCTTGATTGGTCTATAATTGAACTTTGACCCCCCCATCTATCAGGGGGGGAAAAAGACCAACTTTGATAATCTTTTCTATAAAAACCACTTCCATCATGTAAATTCAATACAATCTTTACATTTGGAGATTTTATATATTTTTTTAATTCTTTGTACTGAATTAAAATCTGGGTCATCATTTGATAAAGATGCAAACTTTCTATTCATATCACCAAAAGGTCCACGTGATCGTTTGATTATGGAATAAAAATTCAAATTTGGAACAACCCAAACAGAACCTTTTTTTATCTTATAATGAGTAGTTATTAATGAAGCTGCCATAAATGCACCAGGCTCATCACCTTGGATCCCACCAACAATTAAAAGTGTATTATCATCTTGAATACCTTTTTTGATAAAATCAAAATCAATACTTTGCGTATTTGCAAAAAGACTTTGCGTAAAAAAAATAAAATCAAAAAAAAGTCTAAATAACTTTAACATGCCAAGGTTCATACCTTACCCCCCCATCCTTATTATTAATTGTATATCTCATATCAATATATTTTAGTTTTCTCATTTTTAAAAACTCTTCTGTTAAGGCAAATCTTGGTGTAAAATTTGCAAAGCCAAAGCCTTTTTTTTCCTACATCAAAATCTGCTATACTATGATAAGTATATGCTGGAGGAGCTAGAGATTTAGAAGCTACAGATAAATTCCCATCAACTGAATCTATCTTGTCTAAAAAAAGTTTTGTTTGTTTTACAATGCTTCTTACACCTGATGTTAAAGTTAAGGATTCACCAACATCACCAATCATTTTATAGTAAATTTTTTTCAGGTTCACCTTTAAATAAATAGTGTCCAGTATTAGGTATCTTTATAACTTCATTTTTATTAATTCTTTGAGTAATTTTTTTGAGAAACTTGTTGACCATAAAAACCATGATATTTAGGATCATAATAAAATATAGACTCTAGAAACTCTAACTCTTTTTTTTGTAAAAGCTTCAATACCACTAGAAACATTAGCAGTATAAAGCATCTCATCAAAACTTATAATATTAAAATTTCCATAACCAACGTACTGTTGAACAAGTTTTAATTTTTCTCTAACAGATACAAATTCATTAATATATTTATTTTCTAAAAAAAATATCTTTATGTTTTTCTTCTACTTTTTCTTTTTTAATAATCTCTTTTTCAGAAACTTCTACTACATCCTTTTTTATATTTTCTTCATTTTTTATAATCTCTTTTTCATCAGTATTTTTATTTCTAAAAAGATCTGTAAAAAAGTTTACTGGAAAGAATTGTTCTTCTTTTACAGTATACTCTTTAGCTAAAAGTGATTCAGGGGGGGTAGCACCTAAGGCAAATAATGTACTAGAATATTTAATAAACTTTCTTCTATCCATTTGTATTATAAAACCATTTTAATTTCTTTATGTTCACCTAATAATTTATGAAGTTCTTCTCTATCATCGTCATTATGAACAATTAATTCTATAGTATAACTTTTAAACTTACCTTTTTTACTAACATTTGACTCTTTAACAGAGTGAGATCTATCTCCAAATATATCTTTTGAAATATACTTAACGTTAGTAGTCTCTAATATTACAATTTTATATTTCCATGAACATGGATAGTTTAATTCAAGTTTGTGTTGACTCAAATCTATCATTTATTCTTTATCCTTTAAATTTTCTCTTTCAAAATCGCCACTTTTGCCACCAGATTTACTTTCTAATTGAACATTTGAGATTACCATTGACTTATCAATTGCTTTAACCATATCATAAATTGTAAGTAATCCAATAGATGTACCAGTTAATGCTTCCATTTCAACACCAGTCTGTCCTGTAAGCTTTGCTGTTACATATAGTTTAAATCCAGGAAGAGAAGGTATCTCTTCAATATCACAATTAATTCCACTTAAAAGTAGTGGATGACACATTGGAATTAAATCACTTGTCTTTTTCACACCCATAATAGCAGCAATAACTGCAGTCTGTAATACAGGACCTTTCTTTGTATTATTCTCTATAATTGCATCATAAGCTTCTTGACTCATTGAAATCATACCAGAAGCAACTGCAACTCTTGTCGTATCATTTTTATTAGATACATCAACCATCTTTGGTCTATCATTATCGTCTAAATGTGTTAAATTCAAAATACAACCTTTTTATTCATATCATTTATTATAACTTCTATTTAGTTAAATTGAAATTAAGTAAACTTTAAATATAATGCAACCCTAAATTTTAAAAGAAAGAGGGTGAACTTTACATGCCAGGCATTAAAGTAAAAGATAACGAATCTTTTGACGAAGCGTACAGAAGGTTTAAGAAACAATGTGATAGAAATCTTATTGTTACTGAAACTAGAGCTAGAAGATTTTTTTGAGCCAATGACAGAGATCAGAAAAAAGCAAAAAATCAATGCTAGAAAGAAAATGCTTAAGAGATTATACATGCTTAGAAGATACGAATCTAGACTGTAATAATTCGTTATTTCCAAAAAAAAGGTCAGCTTTATTAACTGGCCTTTTTTTATTCCTAAACTTTTAACTATTTCAAGTTATTTTGATTTACTTTATTTGTTTTATTTATTTCATTATTTACAGATTGAATTCTTTCATATTTATCTACTAATATAAAACCCATATATCCTAAAGAAAGAACAATTAACAGAATAATTAATACATTTCTCATATCAGTTCCTATTCATTAAAAGCAATTATTTCTTTTATCTCATCATTATTATCAATATATTCTATTGAACCATCAGCAATTAATAAATCTAATCCATTACTTTGTAAATCTAAATACTCTTCAGGAGTTAACATCATCTCCTCTTCAGATTCCAAAGATACAGAGCAATAAGGCATACTTCCAAAATCATAATATTCATTTTCACCAACTTTTATTTTAGTGATACCTTCATCATTTTTAACTAATTGCCAATCATCTGGTATTTGATAAGTCTCTTCTATTTTAAGTTTAATATACTTTGCCATATAAAGCTCCTAATAAATTTTCATCTTATAGTATCAAAAAGTTTATATATATCTGTATAATCTAATTAAAGGCTTATAAAGACATATTAAAAAGGAAAAAAAGATTTTATAATTTTG
>JDSG01000171.1_pt1 | contig 11906 bp, 26 predicted proteins | sample 199341 | NCBI WGS metagenome assembly JDSG01 (sample SAMN02584197, study PRJNA231836) | bioreactor metagenome | isolation source: continuous culture bioreactor short generation time transfer1 day 52 after... | place: Germany: Bremen | reverse complement strand
TAAATAGTATTTATAAAAATATGAAATTTAGTACAGAATTGGCAAAAGATTTTTTTTAGAAAATGGTAGTGATTTAAAGATAAATAGAACTGATTATTTAAATGCAAAACTTACTACATCACTTATTCAATCAACTTTATCAAAAATAGAACTAAATAGACAGATGTTAAAAGGGGGGGCTATTGCAAATCTTGTTGGATTAAAACACAATGATATAGTACATATAAAGTATGATAGCCATAAAATTTTAAAACAGAATAGTTCTTTACAAAGATTAATTAAAGATGCATATACATTAAACCCAGATATAAATAGTATTAATTTAGCATTAAAAATAAAAGATGAACAGATTAAAGAAGTTAGATCAAATAATCATCCAATGGTTAATTTATTTGGTAATGTAAGTAAAACTTATAACTCTTACGAATATGGTTATTTAAATGAAGAACATGAAAATTCATGGAATATTGGAGTAGCCGTAAAATTCTCTTTATTTGATGGATTTAAAACGAAAAATGAGATTTTAGAGAAAAAATTAGATAGAAGAATAGTAGAAGAACAAAAGATATTATTAGAAGAGGGACTTGCATTACAGCTTAAAAATGAGTTTATCAAAAGTTCAATTGGTTATAAACAAATTGAGATATTAAAAGATGCAGTTGATACTGCAAGTGAAAATAGTAAAATGAACTTTAAAGGATTTCAATATGAGATGGTTGAAGCAAAAGATTTGATTCAATCTCAACTTGTTGAAGTTTATGTAAAGGCAGATTATTTAAAATATGTACATGATTATTTAGTTTCACTTGCAACAATTGACAAACTAGTGGGTACAAAAATAGATGAGAATTTTTAAATATTTAATAGTTACATTTTTTTTAACTCTATCATTAAATGCTGATATAAATAAAGAGTATTATATTGGTATAGGTGTTTATAATTATGATGATTTAAATAAAAATAGAATGAAAAAGCTAATGTTAAAATTAGCTAATGAGTTAAAAACTTCATATGGTTATAAAATAAATATTATATTTCTTGAAAATAAAGATGAAATATTAGAAAACTTTAAAGCCTATGAGAAGTTAAATATTATAATAACTTATGTAGCTTTTTATTTAGAAAATAAAGAAAGTCTAAAAAAAATTTACGAAAAAAAACCTTTTTTGTTTAATAATACTAATGAAGAGAAAAATCAATTTTATTTAATAGCTAATAAAGAATCAAATATAAATAGTTTAAAAGATTTAAAAGGAAAAACTTTTGCGGGATATGTTGGTGATGAAGGTTATTCTTTATGGTTAGACTATTTAACAAGAAAGAATCTAAATAAACCTTATAAAGAGTTAATTAGAAGTGAAATTGATGTACAAAAAAAACCAAAGATTAATATTAAATATATATTTTAATAAAGCAGATTTTTCTGTTGTATCTAAAACAGTATATCGTGACATGATTTTATTAAATCCTTCAATTGAAAAACGTATTAAAGTGATAAAAAAAATCAAAACCAATATTCTTTTTTTGGTTTAGGATTATTTCATAAAAATACTCCAAAAGAGTTAGTTCAGCCTTTTTATGAATATATTGAAAATGGAGAATTTAACAAAGACTTTGAAGATATTTTTAAACTTTTAAATGCTTATGGAGTACAAGAAGCAAGTTTTGAAGATTTAAAACCTTTAGATGATTATTATGATGAGTATAAAGAATTGAAAAAAAGAATAAAAGATGTTGTTTTCAGGTAATACTATTTTTGCAAAATATTTAAAGTACTTTTTCTTGCAATAGTTGCATTTAGTATTATAGTTTCTGTTTATTTTATTTCAAAACAGAAAGCACAAATTTTAGAGTCTTTAGAATCAGAAGCTAATAGTATTGCAAAAATGATTACCTATGCTTCTTCCGATGCAATTGTTTTAGATGATGGTGCTTATTTAGTTGAGTTTAACTATGAGTTTGTTAAAGAGAGTAAAAACTTAAATAGCTTAATCTTAAGTAAAAACAATCAATCAAATTATATCATAAGAAAAGAGAGTTGGTCTTTTAAAAAAGATATTCCCTCTATTTTTTTTCAAAACAACAACAAAAAAAATATCTTATCACAAATTATATACTCTCCAATAAGTAATGAAAAAGTATTTCATTACGTATTTCCTATCAAGTTTCATAGTGTATTATGGGGGGGATGGCTTCATTTGAATATGTCTTTAGATGATTATGAAAAAAAGATTACAAATATGTATATTGGAGTCTTTACTTTTTTTTCTTAGTTCTTCTTTTGCTTTTTTTTAATAATTTCATATTTAATCGCGAAAAACTTCTCTAAACCAATAAGTGATTTGAATAAGGTAGCTAATAAGATCTCTGATGGACATTTAGAGTTAAGAAGTAACTATAATAGTAATGATGAGATAGGTCAGTTATCAAATTCATTTAATAAAATGATTTCTAGAATAGAAGAGTCCCAACATCAATTGAGAAACTCACATGAAGAGCTTGAACAAAGGGTTAAAAATAGAACATTAGAATTATATGAAACTAATAAACAATTACAAAATCATAAAAAACAATTAGAAGAGTTAAATACTAATCTTGATAAAAAAGTTAAAGAAGAGATTGAAAAAAGGCATAAGCATGAAGGATTATTAATACAACAATCTAGACTTGCTGCAATGGGTGAGATGTTAGGTAATATAGCGCATCAATGGAGACAACCTTTATCAATAATAACAACTGCCGCAACAGGAATTAAAGTTGAAAAAGAGTTTGCTATTTCGACAGAAGAGACAGAAATTAGTAGACTTAATACAATTATTAAAACATCAAATTTTTTTTATCTAATACAATAGAAGACTTTAGTAATTTTTTTTAAGCCTAATAAAGAGAGTTCAAATTTTAATATTAAAGAGAGAGTTGAACAGTCTTTAAGTTTAGTTAGTGCAAGTTTGAACTTTAATCATATTAAAGTAGAAAAACATTATTCCGAAGTTAATGATGTCTCAGGTTTTCCAAATGAATATTCACAAGCTATTATGAACATATTAAATAATGCAAAAGATGTGTTAGTTGAAAGAGAGATAAAAAATCCACTTATTAAGATAAAAACCTATGAGAAAGATAATTATGGATATCTTGAAATAGAAGATAATGCTGGTGGAATAGAAAAAAAATGTAATAGAAAAAAAATTTTTGATCCATATTTTACTACAAAACATAAAAGTCAAGGAACAGGAATAGGACTATATATGTCTAAAATGATTATTGAACAAAATATGAAAGGAACTTTAGAAGTTAAAAATAGTAAAGAAGGTGCTAAATTTTTAGTTTCAATACCAATTTTGTTAAGAGCTGAAAATGAATAGAGTAATTCTTTTTATTTTATTTTTTTTGACTTCTTTAAGCTCTCAAGAGATTAATGTTGGGGGGGTGTTGTATAAAAATGTATTTGCTTCAAAGAAAGAGGCAAAACTGGGTGCAATGCTTTGGCAAAAACAGATGAGAGAAAAGCTTCCTGATATATCATTAAATACTCTATTTTATAAAGATGGTAAAAATATAATTGAAGATTATAAAAAAGGATTGATAACAAATGTAGTTTTAGATCCTACTTTTTATTTTGAAAATAAAAAAAAATTAGATAAATATACTTCATTAAAATGGATATTAAATTATTCAGAGGATAAGTTTATAAACTACTATTTAATTAAAAATAAAAACTCAGATTTTAATTTAAACAATTTTGATATTAAGAATATTTTTTATAATAATGAGTTAGAAAAAGTATGGTTTGAAAAATTAGTATACGAAAATTATAAAGGTAAACCTGAAGAGATATTAAAGAAATTAAAGCGTTTAGTAAAACGTAAAAAAACTTATGTATAATGTATTTTTTTAATAAAAATAATGTCTCTATCATAAATAGAGACTTATATCACTCTATGCTTGAGTTAAATCCTCAGATAAAGAATCAAATAGAAGTAGTAAAAGAATCAAAAAAAATATTTTTTATAGGTATGGGAATTGTTAGAAAAGATTTAACAAAAGAACATAAAAAAAATTACAAAAATAATGAATACCCAGTTAGAGAATGAACCAAACAAATTTGATTTCTTATCTTTTATGGATATTAATAGAGTTCATTTCTTTAAAGATGATAAAGAAATAGAAGAACTTGAGAAATTTTACCAAGAGTATTTTGACTTAAAAAAAATAAAAACTCATACTAAAAATAAGAAATATAAAATTTAGTACTTTTAGATATAATATCACATGAAAAAAAATATTAGTAATTCTTGATGGTATTGTTGCAAAAAAAACTTATGCAGAGAATTGTTGAATCTAATACAAGAGAAAACAATTATGATGTAGTATATATGAATGATGTAGTTTTACCTGAACAAAAAGCTTCAAACTTTACACTATATAAATTTGATCCAACTTCAGAATCAAAACTTGGAATGGTTTTAGATAAAAATGTACACTCCGAAGTTTTAATAGCACTTAATTCAAAAGATGAAATGTTGAATGTGATTAAGAATATTAAAGCAAGAAAGAAAAACCTTCAAATGAATATTTTAGATTATTGGGGGGGAATAGAGCTTGATGATCCATATGTTAGTATTTATAAAGGAATTGAAGTTCTTGCAAATGGCATGGTTGAAAGGCTTCCAAATGTACCTGTAATGGCACAAAATATTGGTATGAAGCAGGGTGAAATCATGGAAATTAAAATCCCTTTTGGAAGTTCATATGCTTATAGATATATAGGCTCAATAGAACAAAATGAGTGGAAAATTTTTGGCTTATATAGAAACCAACAACTTGTAAATATAAAACCTTCGCTTATTTTAAAACCAAATGATATAATTTTAATAATAGGAAAACCTACTGTATTAATGCAAGTATATAATGCAATTGGAAAATCTCAAGGTCAATTTCCAATGCCTTTTGGGCATAATATTTATCTCTATTTAGATTTATATTTGCAAAAAAAAGAGAGAGTAGCAAGTGTAATTGAAGAGGTTAAGTATCTAAATCAAAAACTTAAAAATACAAAGTTAATTGTTAGAATCACAAGACCAACTACAGTTGGTATTTTAGATATGATAAAAGAGAAATTTTCTCAAGATGATATGATTGAGGTTAAAATGGATTATCACGATTTAGGAATGATGAAACTTCTAAAAGGTGATATAAAAACATATGATATTGGTATGATGATATTAACAAATGAAATGTTTAAAAAAAAGTAAAAAATATCAAACCTATTTTAGATTTAAGAGTTCCAATTTTTAAATTAGGTAATGATTTAAAATCAAGTATAAAAAGAACATTAGTTTAATCAATGATGTTAACTCTTATGAGCAAATTTCTCCAGTGGTATTTGATGTTGCTGGGCAACTTAAAACCAAAACAAAGATTTTTGAAATGGACCCAATAGGTGAGCATGAAGACAAGACAAATTTATTAGACCATTTTGAAAACCTTGCAAAAATATTTAATGAAAAAATAGAAATCATATCAAATGATAAGAATCCAATTAGAGAACTTAAAAAAACAGGTTGACACCTTACAAATTTTACCATTAAAAGAGGATATGTTAAATAGAAGATTTTCATGGAAATTTCTTTATACAAACCCTGACTTAATCTCTTTTGACATGAACAAATATAGCCAATTATTAATACCAATTATAGAAGAATAAGGAAAATAATGAATTTTGAAAAATATCCATTTGAAAAACTAAATGAATTATTAGTAGATGTAACACCAACTGAAAAATATGAATTATCAGCACTAACTATAGGTGAACCAAAATTTGAAACACCAAAGTTTATACAAAAAAACATTACAAGAAAATACACCACTATTACAAAAGTATCCGGCAAGTGAAGGATTACCTGAACTTAAAGAAGCAATGTTAAACTTTTTGAAAAAAAGATTCGGTGTAAAATTAGAAAAAGAAGAAATTACTCCAACTTTTGGAACAAGAGAAGCACTATTTAACTTTCCTCAATTTGCACTTTTTGATAAAGAAAATCCTACAATAGCTTTTACAAATCCTTTTTATCAAATTTATGAAGGTGCAGCACGTGCAAGTAGAGCTGAGGTTATTCATATAAATTTAACTAAAGAGAATAACTTCAAAGCAAGTTTAAGTGATGATGAGTTATCGAAATGTGATTTAGTAATTTTAAATTATCCAAATAACCCAACATCAGCAGAGATGACAAAAGAAGAGCTTGTATCTTGGGTTAAAAAAAGCTTTAGAGTTTGACTTTATATTGCTAAATGATGAATGTTATTCTGAAATTTATTTCAATGAGGATGATAAACCAGCATCACTTTTAGAAGCAAGTATTGAAGTTGGAAATAGTTCGTTTAAAAATATCTTAGTAATGAACTCAATTTCAAAAAGAAGTAGTGCTCCTGGACTTAGATCTGGATTTATTGCAGGTGATAGAGAGATTTTAAAAGATTACATGAAGTATAGAACTTATATAGGTTGTGCCTCTCCTGTTCCTTTACAAAAAGCAGCAGCGGTTGCATGGAATGAAGAATCACATGTAGAAGAGTTTAGAAAGATTTATAGAAAAAAAACTTTGAAATAGCACAAGAGATATTAGGAGTTACTCCACCTAAAGCAACTTTTTATATTTGGCTAGAAGTTGAAGATGAATTGGAATTTACAAAAAAAACTATTTGAACAAGAACATATCAAAGTATTACCAGGTTCATTCTTAGGACGTGAAGGTATTGGTAAAGGGTATGTAAGAATTGCTTTAGTTGAAAATGAAGAAAAAACAAGAGAAGTATTAACAAGGTTAAAAGGTTTTATTGATGGATAAAGAAGAGTTATTTCAAGCAAGAACAAATCCAGATTTTTTTTAAAATATTTAGAAGAGACAAGGATTGATGCAATTGCTACAAAAAAATATCTCAGCACTTTATGAAGTATTAGACTCTTTTTTTAATACTTGATTTAGAAGAAGAGAAAGTAAATGAAATTTATCAAAATATTTTGCAAATTGCTTTTGAAAATGTTCAAAATATTGTAAGTGCTAATAAAAAGCTATCACTAGAAGAAGATGAACTTTTTTATGTTAGAGCTTTTTATGAACATGGTGTTGAAAAGTGGAGTTATGGAAACTTTGATGGTGCAAAAGAGCTATTATTTGTATTATCAAATATAATTACTGATGAATTACTAGTTCAATCTTTACAAGCACATATTGTAGCAATATCAAAAGAGCAAGATTTAGACTCTTTTTATGACAAAGAGGTTGATTTAAATGCTGTTAATTCGGATGAAAAATATGGATATTTTATTACAGCATATAATTATGATTTAAAAAAATCATTTATCACAAAATAAAGATACTCTTGCAAAAGAGTATGAAAATTTAAAACACTTACTGGACAATTAATGAAAGTACATTTTATAGGAATAGGTGGGATTGGATTATCTGCCTTAGCAAGATTTTTAAATAATGATGGACACGAAATTTGTGGTTCTGATATGAAAAGTTCACCAATTACAAGAGAGCTTGAAAATGAAGGAATAAAAGTATCTTGTCCACAAGATGCATCAAATATTAGTGAAGATTTAGATTTAGTAATTTATTCAGCTGCTGTTACAGATGAGAACCCTGAATTAATAGAATCAAGATTAAAACAGATAAGAACATTATCTAGAAAAGAAGCTTTACCTATCATTTTAGGTGATAAGAAAAATTATTGTGTTGCAGGAGCTCATGGAAAGAGTACTACAACAGCAATTCTAGCTTCTATTTTAAACTCATCAGCTTTAATTGGTGCAATATCAAAAGATTTTGAATCAAATTTTAGATATGTAAGTGATTTAGTTGCTTTTGAAGCGGACGAATCTGATGCTTCTTTTCTTTTATCAAACCCTTATTGTTCAATTGTAACAAATGCAGAGCCTGAACATATGGAATATTATCACTATGATTATGAGAAGTTTTTTTGGTGCGTATGAAAAGTTTATAAATCTAGGTGAAAAAAATATTTTAAATGGTGAAGATGAATATATAAAGAAATTGAATATAGAAAATGCTAACTATTTATATCCAAGTATTGATATTAAAAATCTATCTTTTTTTTATTAAAAGATGGTGAACCATTTACAAAATTTGATTTAAGAGATTATGGTTCTTTTGAAGTATGGGGGGGATTTGGTTATCATATTGCTATTGATGCATCCTTAGCTATTTTAGCTGCTGTAAATGAACTTGATATTGAAACAATTAGAACAAATCTTTTAAACTATAAGGGAATTAAAAAAAGATTTGATATTGTTCAAAAAAAATGAGAGTATGGTTGTAATTGATGATTATGCACATCATCCAACAGAAATAGAAGCAACTATGCGATCAGTTGAAGTATATGATAATCTTACAAATATGAATAAAAGAGTTGTTATTTGGCAACCACATAAGTACTCAAGAACATCTGACAACCTTGAAGGCTTTAAAAAAATGTTTTAGAAGATGTGATGAGTTAGTAATATTACCTATTTGGACAATCCCTGGTGAACAAAAAATAGAGATAGACTTTCAAAAAGAGTTTGCTCAATATAATCCAATATTTGCTGATAGTTTACATACAAGTGATGGTAAAGTTGAATTAATAAAAGACTCTAAAGTATTCAAAACTTTAAAGGATGGTATAATTTTAGGTGTAGGAGCAGGAGATATAACTTATCAACTGAGACATTAACTAACTATAAACATTTTTATATTAAAGTATAACTGTAGACTTTAAAAAGGAAGAGATGTATGAAAGTATTAGTTAGAAAGTTTTTAAAAAAAAGAGTCAACTTCTGGCTTAATTTTAATGGCTGTAACTGTAATAGCTTTAATATTTAGTAATACATTTCTGTCAGAATTTTATACTAACATCTTACATACAAAAATTGAGTTAAAAGTTGGAGATTTTTTTTAGAAATCTCCAAGCCCATGATTTTATGGGTAAATGATGGTTTAATGGCAATTTTCTTTTTATTAATTGGATTAGAAATAAAAAGAGAACTAATTATGGGACATCTTTCATCTTTTTCTAAAATAGCGCTACCTGCAATAGCTGCCGTAGGTGGAATGCTTTTACCTGCTTTAGTTTTTATCTTCTTTAATCATGGAGATGATTTTGCGATGAGAGGTTGGGCAATTCCAACCGCGACTGATATTGCCTTTGCGTTAGGAATTGTTTCACTTCTTGGTAAGAGAGTACCTACTTCTTTAAAAATATTTTTAATGGCATTAGCAATTTTTGATGATTTAGGAGCAATTGTTATTATTGCACTTTTTTATACCTCTCAACTTTCATTTACTGCAATTGCAGGGGGGGCTTTATTTTGTATTATTGCTCTTTATTTATTGAATAAGATGGAAGTAACCTTAGTAGGTGCATATGCAATTGTAGGTTCAATTCTTTGGATATTTGTATTAAAATCAGGTATTCATGCAACACTTGCAGGGATTATAATTGCATTTGCTATTCCTTTAAATGCGATAAATGAAAAACATAAAAGAGTCTCACCTGTAAGAACTCTACAGCACTATATCCATTTTTGGGTAGCTTTTTATATTCTTCCTATATTTGCTTTTGTAAATGCAGGTATTGACTTAAGAGAAATGTCTTTAGAAAAAGTACTAAACCCAGTCTCATTAGGAATAATATTAGGTCTATTTTTAGGTAAACAGTTGGAGTATTTCTTTTTACTTTTTTAGCAGTAAAGTTCAAATTGGCAAAACTTCCAAGATGTACAACTTGGGGGGGACAAGTATATGGGATATCCGTTTTAACAGGTATAGGTTTTACAATGAGTCTATTTATAAACTCTTTGGCTTATCAAGATACAGATATGTTTTTTTATACTGATAAATTAGGGATATTAATTGGTTCTTTTCTCTCTGGTATATTGGGGGGGTATGTAATTTTAAGATATACAAAGACCAAGAAAAATTGTAATATTTAAATAGGTTTTATATAACCATTTTCTATCATAATTTTTCCTTCTAGTTCTAGTTCAAATATTTTTTTTCAGGATATTTTTTTTATTGCTTCATCATAACTTGGAAATGAGTTTATGTAAGTAATTAGTTTACAATCTTTGTTAATATTTTCTCCAAAAGATTTTAAAAACTTATCTAAGTCATATATTGGTTCTATTAAACCTTCTGAAACAAGTTTTTGAGTACCTAAACTCTCTCCTAAATGATGTGGAATAGTATAAACTTTTTTTACCCATTTCTAGAGCATAATTAATTGATGTTAATGTTCCACTTTTCTCATCCGCTTGAGTAACTATAAGAATCTCACCTAAACTAACAACTATCTCATTTCTTTGTACAAAAGTATAATTTCTTGCTTTAAATCCATCTTCATATGAACTTAACATTAAACCATCTTTTTCAATCGATTCTATTAATTTTGAGTTTATAGAGGGGGGGTATTTAATATCTAAACCATTCGCAACTACTGCTATTGTATTTTTTTGCACCTGCTGCTTTATGTGCAATAGCATCAACACCAATTGCAGCACCACTTACAATAACAATATCTTTTTTTTGATAATTCATTTGAAATTAAATGAGTTAGTTTTTTTTGTATATGAATTTGGTCTTCTAGTTCCAACTATAGATACCTTTCTTTTTTTTAATAAAGAGGTATTCCCTATATAAAAAAGTTCTTTTGGATAGTTTTTCATTGAGTTTAATTCTTCAATGTGAAAGTTAATAAGTGATGACATTTTATCTCGCAATTAAATAATATAAAACATTATAATAGTTAATTACTTAAGATAGTATTTACTTAATATTTAAAATACTATCTTGATATTGTTTTGGTGTAGCAGCAACAATTTTTTTTAAAGTTTCTTATAAAATGTGATTGATCAAAAAAAATCCTAATAAAAAAATACACATCACTTATTGCTACACCTTTTTTTATTAAATCTTTTGCTTTATTGATTTTTGTATTCATTAGGTAAGCGTGAGGAGTTAAATGAGTCTTATTTTTAAACAACCTTATAATTTTAAATTGATTAATTTTAACTTCTTTCTCTATTTCTAATAATGTAATATTTTCATTAATATTTGTATCAATAACTTCTTTTATTTTTTTCGAATATTTTATTATCTTCATTTTCATTAGAAATTAATTCTTTAATAGAACACTCCTTAGCAAATACTTTTATAAGAAAATCAATTAATTTCTCTTCTTTTTCAATATAAAAAGAATTAGTAAATAAAAATTTATTTGTTTCTATATAGTCTTCATATAGTTCTTTGCATTCTAATATAGTGTTTTTAAAAGGTATAAACTCTTTTATTTCATTTCCAAAAATATTTTTTTTGTATTTCATAGCACCATTTAGGGTCTATAAACATCATATGATATGTTCTAGCTTGATTTTGAATTGGGTTACAGCAATGTACTTCATATGGATTAATTAGTAATAAAGAGCCTTCATCTAATCTACAAGTTTTATTTTTACATGTTAGCTCAGTCGCTCCATCCTCATTTGCACCAATTGAAATAGTATCATGAGAATGTCTTATATAACAAGCATCACTTACTTTATCGTATCTGGATTCGATATATGGCATTTTATCATCTTTAAAAAAAAGCTATTCATTTAATTCCCTACAATATTAAGTCAGATATCCTAATATTTTATTTTTAAAAAGTATATTGTAAAATTGTAAAAAAAATATAATAAAAATACTTATGTGAACAAGATTAAGATTTAATTAATACTTGCTCACTTTATATGTGGAAAAATTATTTAATCTTAATTAAATTTATTCATCTTATTTAATAAATCAAATGTTGCAATAAATTTATTCTCACCGAATAAACTCCATACCATAGTTATTTTT
>JDSG01000170.1_pt1 | contig 12050 bp, 20 predicted proteins | sample 199341 | NCBI WGS metagenome assembly JDSG01 (sample SAMN02584197, study PRJNA231836) | bioreactor metagenome | isolation source: continuous culture bioreactor short generation time transfer1 day 52 after... | place: Germany: Bremen | reverse complement strand
TTTGATAAAATATCCCAATTTTAAAATGAAGAGAATTAATGTTAAACAATAAAATAAGTGAAATTAAAAACGAATTATCAAAAGTTATCATTGGTCAAGAAGATATGATAGATGCAATTTTAATTGGTCTTTTATCAAATGGACATATCCTTTTAGAGGGTGTTCCGGGACTTGCAAAAACTACTACAGTAAAAACACTAGCAAATATAATTGATCTTCAATTCAAACGTGTACAATTTACACCTGATTTACTACCAAGTGATATTATTGGTGCACAAATTTATGATATGAAAACTGGTGAATTTAAGATTAAAAAAGGTCCTATCTTTACAAATCTTTTATTAGCAGATGAGATAAACAGAGCTCCTGCAAAAGTACAATCAGCTCTTTTAGAAGTTATGCAAGAAAGACAAGTAACTATTGCGGATGATTCATTTTTAGTTGAAGCTCCATTTTTAGTAATGGCTACACAAAATCCTATTGAACAAGAAGGTGCCTATTCTCTTCCTGAAGCACAGCTTGATAGATTTATGTTCAAAATAGTTGTTGGCTACAATACAAAACAACAAGAGTATGAAATAGCTAAAAAAAGTTACATCAAATGAAATACTTGAATTAAATAAAATCATAAATAAAGAGACTTTAAGAGAGCTAAAAAAAGAGGTTTCTCATGTACATATTGATAAAGAGCTTGAAGAGTATATCGTTGATATTATTTGTGCAACAAGAGAACCTGAGAATTATGATTTAGAAGATATCAAAGATTATATTCAATTTGGAGCAAGTCCAAGAGCTACAATTGATATGTTTAAAGCAGTTAAAGCAATGGCTTTTATTAGAGGAAATGATTATGTAAGTCCTATAGATATTGCACTTGTTGCGAAAAATGTATTAAGACATAGAATCATTTTAACTTATGAAGCAGAAGCAATTGATATAAAAGTTGATGACTTAATTCAAAAAATTTTAGAGACAATTAATATTCCATAAATATGAATAAATCTTTAAAAAAAATCATAATCAAAACAAGACGTCAGATTTTTTTTCTGAAATTATAGGAAATAATTCATCTTTATTAAAAGGTGAGGGATATGATTTTTTTTAGAATTAAAAGAGTATGAATATGGAGAAGATGTAAAAAAAATTGATTGGATAATTAGTGCAAAATTTAAAAAAAACCATATGTAAAAGTTTTCCATGCACAAAAAGAGTTAAATATAAATCTAGTACCTATTTTAAGTGGTTCAGTACATTTTGGTTCAAAAAAAATTCAAACAAGAACTTATTACTGAAGTTTGTTCAATACTTGGCTACTCTTGTGTTAAACAAGGTGACCCTTTTACATCATATATAGCAAATGAAGAAGTAGAATTATGTACAAAAAAAATCAAAAAGAAACTTTGCAGTTGAAAAGATGAGTGAAAAGATTTTTGAATATAAATCAATAGGAAAAACTCAAAACTTTAAAACAATTTCAAACGAACTATTTAGACATATTAGAAAAAAAATCAATAATATTTCTAATAGGAGATTTTTTTGATATTCAAAACCTTGATTTAAAACTTCTTAGTAAAAAGCATGAAATAGTTGCAATTATAATAAGAGACAAGTTTGAGGAAAAACCTTTTGAACTAGGGAATGTAAATTTAATAGACCCAGCTTCAAATAAAACTTTTGATGGAAATATAAATAGAGGTACTGTAGAAAAGTATATGAAGAAAGTTAAAGAGAATGATCATAAACTTTTTGAACATTTACAATCGTGTGGTATAAGATTTACAAAAATATATACAGATGAAGAACCTTTACCAAAACTATTAAGGCTTATGAAATAATGAACGAAATAAAAATTCATGATATAAAAGAGCTTGTAGATATTCCTGATATTTCTCTTTACATTTATATGTTTCTTTGGATTTTAGGGATTGCTTTTTTTATTTATATTAGTTTTTCTTTTATATAAGTTTTTTTTATAACAAAAATAAAAATCTAAGAAAATCTTATTATCAAAAGTTAAAAGAAATTGATTTAAATGATACAAAAAATAGTGCTTATTTAATTACCAAATATTCAAGACTACTTGCTACAAGCCATAGAGAGATTAAACTTGTAAATGAATTAATTGAAGAGCTTGAAACTTATAAGTATAAAAAAGAAGTAGCACCTTTAAATGATAATGTAAAAATAGTTTTTTCTAGATTTATGGATAGTGTAGATGTTTGATTATTTATTAACAATAAAATTTGAATATCCACTTTTTTTTACAATTATTCCTATCTTTATAATATGTACTATATTTTGTAAAGCAAAGATTCCTACATATATAATTCCTCATCTTAATATTTTTGAAGAGAATCAACACAAATCATTTATACTATTAGCTGTACTAAAATATACTGTAATAATCTCTTCTGTAATTGCACTTGCTAGTCCTTATAAACAACTAAATACACAAATCATAAAAAAAAGATGGTATTGACATTGTACTAAGTTTAGATACAAGTGGTTCTATGAAAGAGTTAGGTCTTAATAAAAACAATGAAAGTGAAAATAGATTTAAAGTTGTAAAAGATATTGTTAAAGAGTTTCTTCCAAGAAGAACAAACGACAATATTGCAATTGTTGTTTTTGGAACATCAGTTATGATGGCTACTCCTCTTAGTTTTGATAAAGAGGCTCAAAAATCTATTATTGATTACCTTGAAGTTGGAATTGTTGGAGATAAAACTGCAATGTTAGACTCACTTGCTTCTGGTGTAAATATTCTAAAAAAACTCAAAAGCAAAATCAAAAATAATTATTCTTTTAAGTGATGGAGAAGATAATTCAAGTAGTATTCCTCTTGAAGTCATTATCAAACTTTTAAAAAAAATATTCTATAAAAGTATATAGTGTAGGAATCGGTGAATCCAATAAAATCATGCTTAATGAGATATCTAAACAGACTGATGGAAAATCATATATAGCTTATTCAAAAGAGGATTTAAATGATATATATAAACAAATTGATGCTTTAGAAAAGAGTAAAATAGATAATAATAAAATTACGTTAAAAGAGTATTTATTCTTTTATCCACTCTTTTTAGCTATTATATCATTAATATTGTTTGTCTTTTTAAAAAACAGAGAGTAGAAGGGATATCGAATGGATAAAAGTAAATCAGAGAAATTAAAAGAAGTATTAAATCAAACCCTTTCATCTGAAGAGATTGAGAAAAAGTTAAAAGAAGAGATTAAACAAACTGCTCTAAAGAAAAAAACAAGAAGAAATAGAAAAAGAGAAACTAAAAGAAAAGCATCAATTAAAAGCAAAAGAAGCACTTGAAAATCTTGAAACACCTATTGAAAGAGAAAATCACCATACAGAGAACAATCCTGAAAAAAAAGCAATCAAGAAGAAAATAGTCAGACCAAGATTAAAGAGAAAAACAAAAGAAAGATGAAACTGTATTAAACGAAGAGGTAGTTATTCCAACAATTAGAGATAAGAAAAAAGAGAATAAAAATATGAATATGCTTCTTTTTCTTGTGATAATTATTGCTCTTTTATTACTTGGAATTGTATTTTACTTATTTACAAAAGATGAAAATAAACAATCAAAAGTTCAAGAGATAAAAGTTGAAAAAGAAGAAATAATTAAGAAAAAGATACTTCCTATAGACAATGATAAAAAAGATGAAGAAGAGAAAATTCTTATTATAAAAGATAGTGATAAAAATAAAGAAAAAAAGTTAGAAGAAAAGATAATCTCTAAAGAAGAGACAAAAGAAGAAACTAAGCCCTTAGAGAAAGAAATTACTCCTGAAGATATAAAAATACCAACAAAAGATATCTTATCTAAAGACGAACCTAAACAAAAAGTTGTAATAAAAGAAGTTATAAAAGAAAAAATCATTACAAAAGAGATAAAATTAAACAAAGACAATTTTAAAAAGTATTACAACAGTTCAAAATATAATACTCTAAAATGCTACAACTTTAAAGCAGGTGATATTTTTCCTGATAGTAGTTGTAAAAATGATTTAAAAAAAATTCCTAATAGCAAATAAAAAAAGCTATTAGATTTGAAGTTATTCCAGTAATTGCTCAAGATGATAATCAAATTTTTGACAAAATGAAAGATAATATTAAACAAATGGATAAAGCTTTTCAAGATAGAGTAAAAGAGTATATGTTTAGAGGTCTTTCTAGAGAAAGAGTACTTGAAACATCTTGGCAAATAAAGGATATTTTAGGAGAAGATACAGTATTAACTCCTACAAATTATTATGTGAAGTCTAAGAAAAACAATAAAGGGATTATTATAAAAGCATATCATTAGATATGCTTTAATACTTCATCTTTATCTAAAAGAGGAAATTTTTTATCATATATAATTTGATAAGGTTCATCGCCTTTTCCAAGAATTAAAACTACACTATCAGGATTTTTCTTTCCTAATTCAATTGATTTTTTAATAGCCTCTTTTCTATTTATTTCAACTATTAAATTATCTTGGTTTTTAATTCCTTTACAAATATCTTCTATAATTAAATCTGGGTCTTCAAATCTTGGATTATCTGAAGTTACAATTATAGTTTTTGCAAAGTTTGATGCAATCTGTCCCATAAGAGGTCTTTTATCTTGATCTCTATTGCCACCTGCTCCAAATACAGTAATAATATCTTTATGATTGAAACTCTCATATACTTCTTTCATACCATCAGGAGTATGTGCAAAATCAACTATTACTAATGGGTCATCAGATACAATTTCCATTCTTCCACTAACTCCTGCAAAGTTTTCTACAACTTCACAAATTTCATCTAATGAGTTATCAGTTACAATATCTACTGAAGCAACTGCTGCAGTTAAATTATAAATATTAAAAATACCCATCATTGTAGAAGAAAAAGAGTGCATTTGCTCAATTTTTGAGAACATTACATTCATACCATTTTTAAATGAATATGCAGAGACATTATATGTAGATGGATTTTCCATTCCATAAGAGAATGCATTTTTAGGATTAAATTTAACTAAAGGATCATCTTTATTTATAAGCTTTTTAGTCTCATCATCAAAAAAAGAGTTTTTAACATTGATATACTCTTCTATAGTTTTATGATAATCAAGATGATCTCTTGTTATATTTGTATGAATTTTAAGATCAAACTCTAAACCCTCTATTCTTTTTTGTTCAATAGCGTGGGAACTTACTTCCATTACAAAAAAATTGACATCCATTTTCTATAGCTTTTTGAATATGTGCAAAGTTTCCTAGCTGAACAGGAGTTGTTAAAGTATACTCTTCAACTCTTTCATCATTAATAAAAAAAAGCCTCGCGTGCCTTGAAGAGCTACTTTATATCCTAAATCTAACAAAATAGAATATATAGCAGCTGCCGTTGTAGTTTTTCCATTTGTTCCTGTAATCCCTATTACTTTTATAGAACTCATATCTAAGTGATTTTTTAAATCCTTAGCTTCTACAAACTCTTTGCATCCATTCTCTTTTGCATTTTGAACAAATTCTCATTTTGTTTTGAAATAACAAAAATAGAGTTTTCATCTACTTCTTGTGAGTTATCTGTATAAACTCTATTATTTATGATTAGTTGCAAGATTTTTCTCTTCTAGTTTTTTTATAAAGTTCTTCAATTTTAGTATCATAAGCAAAATACTCATTAAATCCATCTAGATATGAATATGCAGTGTTATTAAAATCATTTTCAATTAATTTATCAACAAAATCAAAAAAATCTTCTTTTGTCTCAATTGCTACTTTTGTAGAGAACATAATATCTTCAAAGGCAACTCTAAAAGAACCTCTTGAATCAATTAATTTTTTTAAAATCTTCATATTTTATTGCATCAAGATTATCTACATTTGAGGCACTTAATTCTGATAAAATTTCCATCATCTTATCTACATCACCATCGTAAGCATTAATAACATCTTCTACGTAAGCTAATGCTTCTTCAATATTTTCATCTTTTGCAATTGAAAAATAGTCGTAAAGGGATACTGCTTTATCTACATCTTCACTAGCAATATCACAAAAAGAGCATATACTGGGTATTCTCTATTTTTTGGAAAGTTTGATGATAGTTGTGAATATATAAATAAAGCTTTGTCAAATTTTCGTTCTAGGAAAAAAGCATTTGCTTCATTTAATAATCTACTCTCATTAATCATTAAAGCTCCTGTAATCTATCTTCCATACCTTGAGGTACATTTATAATCTGTAACTCTGGATGTATTGCTGATTTTAACTCTTTTTCAACAATAAATTTAAGTGTACTTCCACTTGCACTACATCCTACACATGCACCTTGTAATTGTATATATATTTTACCATCAATAATATCAAGTAATTGAATCGCTCCACCATCTCTTGCTAACATTGGAGCAATTTTACTCTCTACTATTGAACTTACTGGCGGTCTTAAATCTTCATCGCTAAATGGCATCATTTTTATTTACCTTTTTTTTGCTTTTTTATTTACATATAAAATACCAAGAGCTGTAAATGCTAAAATTACAGCTATTGTTGAGAATATAAATGTTAATGTAACTTCTTGTTCAAACATTTTAGTTTAGAACACTTTCACATCTACTACAAAGTGTCTCTTCTGATGTTGAAGTAAATTTCCAACATCTAGGACATTTTGCATCATTTGATTTATAAATTTCAAATTCATTACCATCTACTTCAAATTGTCCTAGTATATCACCATTTTGTTTACTCTTTGTTACTGAACTTACTAAGAACCAATCAGAAGCCTCAACTTCACCTATACTTAAGATATCTTCACTATTTGTATAGATTGATAACTCTAAAGTATTTTTAATAATCTTATCTTTTTAAGTGTATCTATAGCTTCACTAAATTTTTCTTTTGCAGATAATAAAATCTCTTCATTAAGATTAGATTCAACTTCACTTAATTCTACTTTTTGGAAATCAAAAATATCTTCTGCTTCACCTTTAATAAATGAAGGAGCATATTCAAGTAATTCATCCATCGTATAAGTTAAGATACAAGCAGTTGTAGAGATTAATTTTCTTAAAATAATTGCCATTGCACTTTGAGAGGCAATTCTATGAATATCATTTTTATCATCACAATATAATCTATCTTTACAAACATCTAAATAGATACCTGATAAATCAACAACTAAAAAGTTATTTAACTTATTTAACCCTTTAGAATACTCATAAATAGAGAATGCTGCTTCAATCTCATCGAATACTTTTTTAGCTTTATTTAAAATCCATCTATCAAGAACACCCATCTTATCAACAGAAACAATCTCTTCAAGGTCACTAACATTTGCAAGTAAAAATCTTGATGTATTTCTAATCTTTCTATAAAGCTCTGCATTTTGTTTTAAGATATTATCAGAGATTTTTAAATCTGATTGATAATCACTCATAGCAACCCATAATCTTAAAATCTCAGAACCGTATTGCTTCATTACTTTATCAGGTGCAACTACGTTTCCTTTTGACTTAGACATTTTCTCGCCCTTCTCATCAACAGTAAACCCGTGAGTTAAAATTGATTTATAAGGTGCAATCTCTGAAGATGCTAATGTTGTTAATAAAGAAGACTGGAACCAACCCCCCCTATGTTGATCACTTCCTTCAAGATACATATCAGCAGGAAATGTACCAGCATCATAATTTCTTGATCTAAGTACTGCATTTTGAGTAGAACCAGAATCAAACCATACATCTAAAATATCCATAGTCTTTTCTAAATCTTTTGGGTTATATCCACTTCCAGGGTATAATAACTCTTCTATAGATAAATCATACCAAGCATCACAACCTTTCATCTCAAAAATCATAGCTGTATAATTTAATACTTTTTCATCAAAGATAATCTCATCAGTCTTTTTATTTCTAAAAAATGCAATTGGTACACCCCCCCAGTCTCTTTGTCTTGAGATACACCAATCAGGTCTTCCATCAAGCATTGATCTTAATCTATTTCTACCCCCCCACTCTGGATAAAAATCAATCTCTTCAACAACTTTAAGAGCATTTTCTCTTAATGTCTTTTGCTCTTTCCCATACTCATCATCAATAGCAATAAACCACTGTTTTGTTGCTCTAAAAATGATTGGTTTATGTGTTCTCCAACAATGTGGATAAGAGTGTCTAATATCTGTTCTAGATAATAAAGCACCATTCTCAGTAAGCTCTTCTAAAATTAATTCATTTGCTTTAAATACATGCATTCCAAGATATTTATCTGTATCTCTTAATAACTTCTCTCTAACAATAGTTTGATCGTATTTACCTTCGGCGTCAACTGGCATTAATACATCAAGACCATATTTTAATCCAACTTTATAATCATCTTCACCATGTCCAGGAGCTGTATGAACGGCACCTGTACCTGCATCCATTTCAACATGTTCACCAAGGATTATTTTAGATTGTCTATCATTTAAAGGGTTAATAGCATATGTGTTTTCTAAATCATTTGGATTTACAGAACCTACAACTTCACCTTTAATTACATCTTGTTCAATTAAAGAGTTATAAAGTTTTTTTTGCAACAATAAATTTATCAGAAGTTAAAACATATTCTTCTTCTGCATTTAATGCAATACCTGTATTTGCTGGAAGTGTCCAAGGAGTTGTTGTCCAGATAATTACAGAAGCATCTAACTCTTCATGTTTAAACGCAACAAAAATTGATGGAGAAGTTTTATCTTCATATTCAACTTCTGCTTCAGCAAGTGCTGTTTGTGCAGCCCATGACCAATATACTGGCTTAGATCTTTGAACTAATAAACCTTGATTAGCAATTGCACAAAGTTCTCTATAAATATTTGCTTCAAATTTAAAATCCATAGTCAAATATGGATTATCCCAATCTCCAACTACACCTAGTTGCTTAAACTCATCTCTTTGAATATCAATAAATCTACTTGCATGAGCTCTACATAATTCTCTAATTTTTGATTTTGGAAGTTCTTTTTTTCTTTGTACTTCCAATTTTCTCTTCAACTTTTTGTTCAATTGGCAGACCATGACAATCCCAACCTGGTACATATCTAACTGATTTTCCATTAAAATAATGGTACTTAACAATAATATCTTTTAAAATTTTATTCAGTGCATGACCAATATGAATGTGTCCATTTGCATATGGTGGTCCATCATGTAATGTAAATGAAGGAGCATCTTTTCTATTCTTCTTCATCTTTTCATATATTTTATTCTCATCCCAAAGTTTGTATCTCTTTGGTTCATTTTGAGGCAGATTCCCTCTCATAGGGAACTTTGTATTTGGTAGTAATAAACTCTCTTTGTAATCCATAATTTACGCCTTACTTATCTATTAATATTTACTATTCTTATAAATCGCAGATTATATCTAAATGAGAGTTAAATTTATATAAGATGTATTAAGTAGCTTTTTTTTCGTCAAAATCATCGTTTATTTTTCCACATCTAGGACATGGATTTTTTTGAATTTGCAAAACATGAGAAACAATACATATTCTCACAATCTCTACAAGATAATTTACAGTGTTTACAAACGAAGACTCTAATCTCTTTATTCTTCTTAAATTTTTTTTGTTTTAAACCAATCAAACATATAAAAGTGTACCCTATTTGTACAAAAATTGTACATTAAAAATAAATTTTCGTCACTTTTATCTTTATCATGTTTCCTTTGTACACATTTTGCACACTCCTTTAATTGAGGAAAAAACAATAAAATGTTACTATTAAACATAATTTTAGCAAACTTATATTGTTTTAATGATTTACAATATAGAAATAATTGATTATATGCTAGAATCTTATACAAACTAACAAAAGTACAAAATAGGGACAATATAGTATGGATACAAAACATTATGAAGTAGTAATCGTAGGTGGTGGTATTTCTGGTGCTGCACTTTTCTATGAATTAGCAAGATACACAGATGCAAAATCTATCTGCATGCTAGAAAAATATGAAGATCTAGCAACTCTTAACTCTAAAGGAACAAGTAACTCGCAAACAATTCACGTAGGTGATATTGAGACAAACTATACTTTAGAAAAAGCAACTATTACAAAAAGAACTGCAAATATGATTGTAAAGTTCAACTTAATGAGAGGCCTAGAAGAGAAAATTATGTTTGCTCATCAAAAGATGGCTTTAGGTGTAGGGGGGGAAAAAGAGTGTGAGTTTATTAAAAATAGGTATGAAGAGTTTAAAGAACTTTTTCCTTATTTAGAATTATGGGATAAAGAAAAACTTAGAGAATTAGAACCTAAATTAGTTTATGCTGATAAAGAGCAAACTAAAGATAGACCTGAACCAATTATTGCAATGGGAACACAAAGTGAATATACAACTGTTGACTTTGGAGCTATGACAAAAGAATTAGCTAAAGCTGCACAAGAAGAGGAAGGTGTTGAAACTGATATTTTCTTTAACGCTGAAGTTGATGAAATTGAAAAAGTTGGTGATAAATATAAATTAACTACAACTAGTGGTTCAGTATTTACTGCAGATTTCGTAGTAGTTAATGCAGGTGCTCACTCATTATACTTAGCTCATAAAATGGGTTACGGTAAACATATGGGATCACTTTCAATGGCTGGATCTTTCTATATTACTAGTGGTGAATTCTTAAACGGAAAAGTTTATATGGTACAAAATCCTAAACTTCCATTTGCGGCACTTCATGGTGACCCAGATATTCTTTGTGATGGAAAAACAAGATTTGGTCCTACTGCACTTGCATTATTAGTGCTAGAAAGATATAAAGGCATTATGTCTACTCTTGGTCAATGTATAAAAACAATGAATATTGATGGAAATACAATTAAAATTTTCTGGGACTTAATAAAAGATTCTGATATTAGAAACTATGTATTCAAAAACTTCTTATTTGAAATACCAGGAATCAATAAAAAAAACTTTTTGTTCAAGATGCAAGAAAAATTGTTCCTTCATTAAGTGTTGATGATATTGAATATGCAGATGGATTTGGAGGAGTTAGACCTCAAGTACTTGACAAAGATAAACAAAAATTAATGTTAGGTGAAGCTTCTATTAACCCAGGGGGGGATGGAATTTTATTTAATATGACACCATCTCCAGGTGCTACATCATGTTTAGGTAATGCAGAAAGAGATATTAAAATCGTTGCTGAGCACTTAAACTTAACATTTGATCAAGAAAAATTCTTAAGTGAATTAACTGACGATAAATAATAATTAAGTATAGGAATACTCCTATACTTAATATTAAAGAGTTGACTTATGCAAAATCCTTCACTTTTAACTGACAATGAAATGTTAGAACTTCAAAACCTTTTAAGAGAGCATAATAAAACTATAACAACTGCTGAAAGTTGTACTGGAGGATTAATTGCATCAATGATAACAGAAATTTCTGGTTCTTCCGATATATTTAATGGCAGTGTTGTAACCTATTCAAATAAAGTTAAAACGCAAGAGTTAAAAGTTAAAGAAGAGACATTAGAAAAATATGGTGCAGTAAGTATAGAAGTTGTAAGCGAAATGTTAGATGGTGTTGTAAATAAATTTGATGCAAATCTAGCAATTGCAGTTAGTGGAATTGCAGGGCCAAATGGTGGAACTAAAAACAAGCCAGTAGGTACTGTAATAATTGGAATCTTAGGTGAAGATATAGGTAAAAACGTAGAAGTTTGTCACTTCAAAGGAAGTAGAAAAACAATTCAAAATCAAGTGGCAAAATACTCTTTGAAAAAAAATTTTAAAATTTTTTTTCAAAAAACCCTTGACAAATAAAAAAAAACCTATTATAATTCCAGTCCATTTTGAGAAGAACATCTTAAAATAAATGACCTGTTAGCTCAGCTGGTAGAGCATCTCCCTTTTAAGGAGGTGGCCAATGGTTCGAATCCATTACGGGTCACCATTTGTAAGAATGTAAAACTTACGCGTTATTTTAAAACTTTATTTGTTTATACAAGTGGCCCCCCCTTCATCTAGCGGTTAGGATTCATGGTTTTCATCCATGCCACAGGAGTTCGAGTCTCCTAGGGGGGGTCACCACTT
>JDSG01000169.1_pt1 | contig 12068 bp, 17 predicted proteins | sample 199341 | NCBI WGS metagenome assembly JDSG01 (sample SAMN02584197, study PRJNA231836) | bioreactor metagenome | isolation source: continuous culture bioreactor short generation time transfer1 day 52 after... | place: Germany: Bremen | reverse complement strand
ATTCCCGCCTTGTAACGGCATTAAGAACTATGCCTACACTAACAGCAACCAGACATACAGAAACGAATAGGCTTATCTCATTAAAACTAAAATACTTATCTACAAAATGTGCACCAAAGAAATTGTCAAAAAAACGGAACATAAAAATGAACAAAATATGTGATAACAGACAATAGCTTTGAAGGCAAATCAACACTACTCTCCGGACTGTAAGCACTATGCACAACACCTATTGGGACCGAGCTGCCAAACAATAAGAGATTATAAATATATGGACTTGCAAACACACAAATAATAACTGTAGCAAAAATCGTATACTTGCTAAATATTATCTCTCCCACACTCATTTTATAAAAACAACATATATATACAAATGAGACTAAAACAGTCGAAAAACAAAACACTACTGTGTAATTTCTTGATGTCGCTAATACGGCAGCCAGTATAACCAGCATTACAAAATCTCGTTTTGTAGGTCTATCGATAAATAACCTGAAAAACACCATCCAAACCGAAGCAATCAGAAAATAGGTTGCCATATCTTTAGTAGAGACTGTAAGATAATTATTGGAATATACATATACGCCTATAAATACGAATCCTGAAATAAAAGCTATTATCCCGTACCTTCCCAGTATCGTATATAATACAAGTGCAAAACCAGCCGTAAAAATGCCATGCAATAAACCATACGCCGATGCCATTGAAGGTATATCCAAACCAAAAGAAACCATCAAAAAAAATGGGAAGAAAGTAGAAATCACTGTTAGAGAATAGTTAACAATATTAAGTTCGCCACTGATCTCAGGAAAAAGCAACCCTGTATCATCATAATATTTAACCAACTCCAAATGGTGAAATGCAAAACCTCCATTACTAGGAACACCTCTTGAATGCAAAAAATAGTATCCTGATATCAGAAATATCAATCCAAGTGAGATAAATAGATTGGAGTCAAACTTAATCTTAAAATGATAACGATCTTCTACATCCACCAGCAGGCAGGATACCAGCAAAAGGAATAGGTAGTACACAGCATACAAACTAATTATGTTTGAATAAATGCCGCTAAAATGCCCTATTGCGAATGCAGCATAAGTACCGATATAGCTAAACAACAGGCCTTTAAGGAGTTTTGAACTGTTTTTGTCATTTGTAAATATATAAAAAGAACAAACAACAGCCGGAAACGTAATTAATAGTATCCTTAACAGGATAATCGAATATGCACCCATTCTCTATTGCTCTTGTCAGCCTAAAACTTCATCTATGACATCAACAATTTTTTTTCTGATGTTGTTCCGTCTCCATAAGGGTTCACAGCTTTTGCCATAGAAGCGTACTTCACTGTATCATCTAACAAAGAACAAACCTCATTTAAAATCACACTCCTATCTGTGCCGACAAGCCTAGCTGTTCCTGCCCGAACACCCTCCATCCTCTCTGTCACATCCCTCATGACAAGAACAGGTTTTTCTAATGATGGAGCTTCCTCCTGTATACCACCTGAATCCGTTAACACTATATACGCTCTTTTCAGTAGCCAAATCATCTTTGGATAATCAAGCGGTTCTATAAGATGGACATTCTCCCGCCCTTTCAGCATGGAAAACACCGTTTCACGCACATTAGGATTCAGATGTACGGGATAGATAACTTGCACGTCTTTATATTTATCTGCAATTGCACTGATTGCCGAACATATATTCTTAAACGGATCACCAAAACTCTCGCGTCTGTGCCCTGTCACGAGGAGTATTCTGTCTTCTGAAAGGATTCTTTCAAAACCGCTAATAAAACCATCAAAATATTTAATATACTCTTCAGAGAGACCTTTTTTGTCTATCAAGTCCAAAGCAGTAAACAGTGCATCAATTACAGTATTACCCACAACCCAAACATTATCCTTAATACTCTCTTTGGCAAGATGCTCTTTTGCCGCGTCTGTCGGTGCAAAATGAAAATCTGAAAGATGCCCGGTAAGCACTCTATTTATTTCTTCGGGGGGGAATGGGCTTTGTTTGTCGCCACTACGCAATCCAGCTTCAATATGTGCAATTTTGACTTTTTTATAAAAACCTGCCAAAGCTCCTGCAAATACTGTAGTTGTGTCACCTTGAACAAATATCAAATCAGGTTTGTAGTCATCTAAAACTGCTTCAAGCCCTTTAAGTGCATTTGCAGTAATGTCAAAAAGACTCTGATTTGGCTTCATTAGGTTAAGGTCGTAATCCGGTATCAGTTCAAAAAAAACTGAGGACTTGATCCATCATTTCTCTGTGCTGAGCCGTCACGCAAACCTTTATATCATAATTCTTCGATTCTCTGAATTTTATCACCAATGGAGCCATTTTAATGGCTTCAGGTCGCGTTCCAAAAATAAATAAAATTTTCTTCATTCAACTCCTCCAAGATCATTAAAATATTAACATCATTGCTTACGTCTTAACAAGAGCGTTTTATTATGATAAAAATAGTGAATGATTAATAGAAATAATATAATAGATATGTTTACTTACTTCTTAATACTTGCTGTCAGCATTATTATTCTGTTTTCATCACCTTTTTTAAAAATACCCTTCGATCCGTTAGATCACCTTATGCGGATTAGGAGCCTCATAGAGTTTGACCAATGTACAGTATTTGGGCAGGAGTTTGTTAGAGGCAGATGTTTCTGGCACAATATTTGGGCAACAATTTTCAAGATTTTAGACATTAACAACCCTATAGTTTGGGCAAAGATAATTCATGTTTCTCAGACTCTGCTCACTTTCTATGCTTTATTAATATCCGGCCATTTTGTATTCAAAGGCTTACTCAGAGATAGAAACAGACTATACCTCTCACTCATCTCTGCATGTTTATGGATGACAGGGGGGGTCGGAACTTTTTCCACGCTAACCCAACAGTCTTGGATAATGTGGTATTCCGTGACCTATATCGCCTTCTCAACGCCGCTAGCGATAATCATATTCGGGATAATAGTGAATCTCCTGAGTTCTCCAAATACCAAAAAAAGCACTTGTTTTCCAAGGTGGAGTTCTTCTTCTTTTTACATACTTAATCCTGGCCGCTCACCCACAGGAGTTCTTCTACATTTTGCTGTTTCTTTGTCTGCTGCCGCTCTTTTACTTTAATCAGACAATACGGGGGGGACTTAAGCAAATCTCTTTAGTAAAGCTTCTGATAACCATGGGGGGGATATCAATCGGTGCTTTATATTCGCTGTTTAACGTACTTAAAGCTCACAACCCAATATTGATTATCCTTCTTTCAAAAGACTTTTTTTTGGTACACTAAAGTCCAAATATTTAGAAACCCTGTATCTTATTAACGCTGTCAAAACCGGGCGGACAGACTCCACATTTTCGGAAATTATGTTCTTATCACTTGCTTTCCTGATACCTGCCGTAATACTGGCTTATAAAAACCGTGAAATGGTCAACCTCAGATTAATTATGCTTCTATCGGCATTCTTCATCGCTATGATAGTCCCTCCATTCGTTCCTGCAATCGGTGCAGTTTTTTGTACTATAATGAATGCAGCAACATTGTACCGCTTCTTTTATATGACTCAATGGGCTTGGGTCATACCTCTCCTCTTATTTTTATTATTTAATAAAGCGAAATATTCTGATCTTAAGACACTGGGTTCTGCATTAATAATTGCTCTGCTTTTATTAGTGTATTCATCAAAGAACACAGCAGTCTTTTATAATAATGTAAGATCGTTATATGCTTCTATGTATGAAGAGAATGTCGGCATTCAATACAGTAATGAACAAATAAATGCTGTAAAGGAGCTAATTGAAAAGCACCCTCCAACAACAGGTAAGCCTGCAATGTATTACATGCGTGGAGATCTTGCTTATATTGCCTATCTTATTCATGGCAAAAGTGTATATACATACAGAATAGTAACAGAACCAAAGTCTCAATGGGAGAAAGAAGCATTTAAGGATAAATACGAACTTATTGAAATCGAAGAGGACACTACTATACCTATGACCGACCCTGTTCTGCAAATGCTGGATTTAAAACGAAAACCTTAAAGCACATCCGCAAAATGCGGTCTTAATCTTCTGAATAATATACCGCCTACAAAAACTAAAAATAACGTGACTACCCAAAAATATACTGTCCATACAGGCTCATCCCAAAACCATTTATTATAAATAAATGAGTTCCTATACCCTTCCGTAATATAATAAACTGGATTAAGCTTGATAAATACATGAAACCTTTTGGGAATCATATTGATAGACCAGAAGATTGGTGTAAGCCAGAAACCGAACTGCAGCACCGTATTCACTAAATAACCAATATCTTTCATAAACACAACCAATGCAGATGTGAGCCAAGACAAACCTGACAAAAGTACAAGCATGCAAAACAGATAATAAAAAACCTGTAAGCTGTGCAACCCGGGTGTAAAACCGTACGAAGTAAATACAACAAACAAAAAACAGATAAAGAATAAATGCAGACCGAGTGCGGAAAGCAGTTTGACTAAAGGCAAAATACTGACTCTAAAAACAACCTTCTTCACAAGATATGTATTATCCAGTATGGCATTTGTAGCTCCACCAAGCCCCCCTCAGCAAAATAAAACCAAGGGATCATCCCGGCCATGAGCCAAAGTATAAATGGATAATCATCTATCGGTTTGGCTTTAAACCCAACTTCAAAAACAAACCAGAAAATAGATATTGTAACAATAGGATTAACAAAAGCCCAGACAAGCCCTAGATATGAACCAAAATATTTCGATCTAAAATCATGCTTTGCCAAAGTGACGAGCATAACTCTGTTAAAAATAATATTCGTAATAAATTCAATAAATAATTTCAAAAAAATTCATAATCACCGCATTGCTGTTTTTTTCAATTATAGTCATATAATACTCATATCTCACTTAAAAGATCATCCTTATTATACTTAATAATTTCATTTTTGATAGACACTTCAGTATGGTTGTCAAAAAAAATATATATAGTATGCAATTCAGCCTTTTATTATACGTTTATTGGTTTTTCTTCTGTAGCCGTCGAGAAACCAGCCCCCCCACTTATTAAAGTATTTTACGGCACTAGCAATATGTGCTTCATCAATTTTAAGCTTTTATACGATGCTTTATTAAATCCATGAGTAATCTTTACTCCAGGTAAATATAGATTTTTATAATTCTCTCCGATTCGTCGGGATAAATCAACATCTTCAAAATACATAAAGAACCTGTCATCAAAACCATTGACCTCCTTCAAGGCTTTGCTCCTGCAAAACATAAAACATCCCGAAACGACAGGCAGCTCAAATTCATTATTAAAGTTTTTAAAACGCATCTCATAGTTATAATTAGCTTTTTCCACCATGACAGAAGGCAAGTATTTAGCTGCATATCTCACGAACATCGTAAGTGGGTCAGGAAGAAGTTTATAAATATACTGGAATGAACTATCTTCATAATATACAGATGGAATAACAATTCCTATATTCTCATGCGAAATTACGTAATCATATAATATTGAAATATCATCACTTCTAAATCGAATATCTGGATTTACAATCAGGTGACACTCTGCCCCCCCGGTCTCTATTGCTTTGGCGATGCAAACGTTATGCCCACGACCATAGCCAAGATTCTCATCAGAGTAGATGACTTCCGTATGCGCATCTTCTAACTGCGACAAGTCTTTTTTTTGTATGGAATTATCTAGTATAAATAGTTTTGTATTAAGTGTAATCCCACGTATATCCGAAATAAGCCCTTCTATTTCTTCAATATTCTCATTATATAAAACCAAGCTGACGGTTAGTTGGGTGTTTTTCAAATAAAGCTCCAAAAAGAAAATTGGTTTTTACTTATTTCCATTACACTATTATAGCAAACAACTTAGTATATTGAAAACTCTGTACAAAGAGTAATCCATGTTATACAATTTTGCAGTTATGGATAACAACTCTACCAATATAGAAGATTATATTAATAAGTCAAAAGAGGTTTTCAGCAGAAGCAGTCTGTCTCTTGACGATATTAATGGTTTTATCAAAACTGAAAGACAGATAGGTACTCACGCCGCCCCCCCTGAATTCAAACAACAATACACTGAACTGTTCACAATCATCAGAGACAGAATAATATATCCCAATGCAGGTAAAATTGAACTCGTAAATGTTTTCGAAGAGCTGAGTTTTATATTCAGAGCTTCTAAGGTGACTCTTCAGCCTCACCCACAGGCTGCCGGCATGACGACATCTTTTATTAACTCCATGTCCCATAACGAAATCCCGTGGCAATACGCCATCCTGCGTATGGCTTTCGTTATACAGACATTTAATAATACTGACTGGAAAGATGAGTTTATCTCACGCCTATTTGATATGCCTTCCGCAGCCTGCTTTAAATCTATGAATGACGTGCACCAGATAGCCAGAGTTTTCCGCAGCACCTTTCCGTCATGTAAGGACCTAATGTTGTGCTTGGAAAAGAATGTCTTTACCGATGTTCTCTTTGCAAAAGACTTGACTACTCAGCGTGCGAATTTCATGTGGGTACTTGAGGTCATATGGAATGTCGTGTTTAAGGAAAGCCCTGAACATATGGAGATAATCCCGTCATGGTTCAGGCTGTTTAAAAAGGCCATAGACGCAAACAACAAAGAGTTTGTCTTCTATATGCACATGCCGCTAAGCCATATTTACTTGAATATGTGTCATACACAGGAAGAATTCAAAGTCTTTAATGATGAAGTAGAGATGCCCCCCCTTTCGAAATATATACAAAAAAATATGCGGAAATGGGGGGGATTCAAACCTAACAAGAAAAAATTACCTGCTAATAACGGCAAGAGAATTGCTTTTGTATACGACAGACTGGTTGGTAACTCCCCCCCTGTCAAGCTTCTCGTATCTCTTCTGACATACCTTAAGGAAAAAGACGATATAGAGCTTTTTGTTTATGACATGGGATATGTTGAAAAAGCGGCATCAGACCCTGTAATGATAGAAGAGGTCAAAAGACTCAGTGTCAGCTACATCAACAATCACGACTTGATAAATGATGCCAATGGGCATCACTACAGCCACTTTAACAAGGCTGTCAAGTTGAGAGAGCAGGCATTCAAAGACGATATAGACATACTCATTATGTGCGGCAACAGAATGCCGAGCGGATTTATGTTTGCCACCAGAACAGCTCCCATGCAAGTATTCTGGGATCACGGTAACCATGAGTATGATGTAAAAAATATAGATAAACGTATCTGTCATTTTGACGATGGGTATAGGAACAGTTTTGAGTTTGAAAGGTTCGAACTCAAAATGCTTGATAAGTACCTTAAAGAACAGGAAGAAGCAAACCAAAAAAAAGCAGCTGAAATAAAAAAAGAAACTACCAAAGCACAGCGTTGTTCTTGGCAGTATAGGTCGCTTGATGAAGCTGTCAGACGAATATCTCGAAACAGTTGCCGAGATTATGAGAGCAAATCCCGATACCATATACCTTGCCTGCGGGTCAGGTAATTACGAGGAACTGACAAAGAAGGTTGCTAAACTCGGGATAAAAGATAGATTCATAATTACAGGCTGGATTGACCCTCAAATATACGGCTATGTAATTGACATATATTTGAATACTTTTCCGCTGGAAGGTGGTGAAAGTGTAAACGAATTCAGAGCAAAAGGTGAAGATAAATATGTCATCAGTATGCAAAAGTGATCAATTAAATAGAATTATAATACCTGAAGATTACAACTATTTAGCGATGTTCATTTCGCTCAACTGTAATCTGAAGTGTCCTTATTGTATAAACCTCAACGATAAAAATGCTTCCAGAAGCAAGATGTCCGGCAACATGATGTCCGGGGGGGCAGACTGGGTTAAAGCTATTAATCGTCTTGAGATAGGTCGTGACGACCTGCCTGTCACATTCCAAGGCGGAGAACCTACCATACATAAAGATTTCTATGAAATCGTAAACGGTATCAGAGATGATATCAAACTAGATTTGCTTACAAATATGGTATTTGATGTGGACGAGTTCATAGCCAACGTTCCGGCTTATAAATTCACCCGCGATGCAAAATATGCTGCTATCAGAGTAAGCTATCATCCTGGACACAATGACATAGACGATCTGATAGCTAAAACTCAAAAGATGGATAAAGCAGGGATATATGTTGGGATATACTCCGTGATGGTCCCTGAAAATATAGAGCACATTAAAGATGTTCAGGCGAGATGCAAAAGTCTAGGTATTGACTTTCGAGTTAAAGAATATCTGGGGGGGTTTGACGGCAAAGAGTGGCATGGCGAATATAAATACATGGATGCCATATCACAGGAGCGGAGAAAATCATGCCTGTGCAGGACAACTGAACTGATAGTAGGACCTAGCGGAGGCGTGTACAGATGCCACTCGGATCTGTATGAGGGTCGTGAGCCGATAGGGCACATACTGGACAATGCTTTTGATATCGACGATCTCTTCAGAGAATGTAACTACTACGGTTTTTGCAACCCGTGTGATATTAAAGTCAAGACAAACAGATTTCAAATATTTGGCCACACAAGTGTGGAGATCAAGGATGTAACAGAGCTAAAAGATGAGGCTGAATAATGTCATCACAATATAACTTTGACGGACATAAACTTTTCTATCAATATGAAACAACATATAAACTGCTTAGCGGGCAGGAAGTGAATCCTGTTTATGTTGAATACTCCCCCTGTGGGAAACTGTAACCACAGATGTATCTTCTGTGCATACGACTATATAGGATACCAATCACGCAGACTTGAAACTGAAGCAACGATTAAATCGATAGAGGACTTTGCCAAGCTTGGCACAAAAGCTATGCTGTTTGCAGGTGAAGGAGAGCCTTTGCTTCATAAAGATATCGGCAAGATGATCAAGACTTGTACGGATAATAATGTAGATACTGGGATTTATACTAACGGCGTCCTTCTGAAAGGGGGGGATTTATCCGAATTACTGCTCAATCATCTTACTTTCTTGAGAGTTTCTTTCAACGCAGGAACTAAAAAGGTTTACAAAGAGGTTCACGGAAGAGATGATTTTGATACTGTTGTAGCAAACCTGAAAGCAGCAGCAAAATATAAAAAAAAGACAACGGACTCCAAATAGATATCGGACTCCAGATCGTCGTTATACCTGAAAATCTGGATACTATTATTGACCTTGCAAAACTCGGTACAGAAATGGGTGTAGACTACCTCGCAATCAAGCCTTTTGTTCAGCACGGAGATCAAAAAGGATACTCCTTTAAAGAGAATTTCAGTTTAAATGCCCTTGAAGACCTGCTCGATGAAGCAGAAACATACTCCACTGAGAATTATAAAGTAATTGCAAGAAAAGAAGCCTTCAGAAAATACCATGAAAGATCGTACGACCACTGTCTTGCTCTGCCGCTCTTCTCTGTCGTTTTGAGTGATGGAAGTGTATATAGCTGCGGTCCTTTCCTCGGTAATGAGGACTATAAGTACGGTAATATATATGAAAATACTGTTCAGGAAATCATGAACGGCAGCAAACGCAAAGATATATTGGAATATGCGAGAAAATCATTGGATTGCAAAAAAAGACTGCATGCCTAATTGCCGTTTGGATGCAATAAACAGAAGCCTTTGGGAACTAAAACACCCCCCCACAGTTAAACACATAAACTTCATATGAGGTGCCACTTGAAAGATCTTGAAATAAAATCAAAAGAGATTAGAAAAAAACATCCTCAGAATAGCAAATTCCTCTAAAGGACCACATACAGGCACAGCTCTTTCTTGTGTAGATATATTAACGACACTCTATTTCAAATCACTAAGAATAGACAAGAGTGAAGATAGGGATACATTCATAATGAGTAAAGGGCATGGAGCTATGGCGGTATACGCAACTCTCCATGAAAAAAGCTTATTATCAAGTGAAGACTTCCACAGCTACTATCAAAATGGCGGGGGGGCTCTACCAGCACATCTTGACAAAGACACCAATGACTTCATAGAGGTATCCAGCGGAAGCCTAGGGCATGGACTACCTATGGGACTTGGATTTGCACTTGCGAAAAAGAAATCCGCTTCAGACTCTAAAGTAGCCGTGCTTATGGGTGACGGAGAAATACAGGAGGGCTCAGTATGGGAAGCAGCAATGCTGGCTCCGAAGCTCGGGCTGAATAATATTATTGCTATAATAGACAGGAATAACCTGCAAGGATACGGAAGACCAAGCGAGCTTGTTGCGATAGAGTCTGTCGAAGATAAATTTAAAGCTTTTGGCTGGGAAGCCGCACGTGTCAACGGACATGATTTTAATGAGATGCAGAAAGCCTTTAGCATCCAAAGTGACAAACCTCTTGCTGTGGTATGTGACACTATCAAAGGGAAGGGGGGGGTCTCATTTATGGAAGATGAAATGAAATGGCACTATTTCATAGTAACTGATGAGATACTTGACCAAGCCTTAAAAGAGTTGGAGATATAAGATGAGAAATACTGCCTCCAAATATATAATGCAATACTGTAAGCAAAATAAGAATGGTTTTCTAATAGCTGGTGATGCAGGTTTTGGTGTATGGGATGATTTCCAAAAAGAACTTCCAGACCAATATCTAAATCCTGGAATCAATGAAGCTGCGACAATAGGGCTTGCGGCAGGGATGGCTCTCAGCGGTTACAAGGTATTTATATACAACATAATACCATTTTTAATGATGAGGTGCTACGAACAAGTCAGGCTTGATATTTGTTACCAAAATCTTCCTGTAGTTTTCGTTGGGATAGGCTCTGGCATAACATATGCTCCGGCAGGAATGACTCATTATTCGGTTGAAGATATTGCAATAGCAACAACATTTCCGAATATGAACATCATTTCACCTTCTGACCCAAACCAAGTCAATGCTGCAGTCGAGTATGCGATAAACTCAAACAATCCTACCTATATTCGAATATCAAAAGCCGGCGAGCCAAACATTACTCCTGTTGGTGCTGACATTACACAACCCTTCTGTATATCAAATAAAGCATCGCAAAATGCAGTGCTATTCCATGGCTCTATCAGTGATGCCGTTCTAGATGCAGATAATATAGCTGATTTTGATATTTACAGCGTTCCTATGATACAACCTCTTGATCTTAGTTCAATAGAATCTATAACCTCAAACTACAATAAAGTTTTTATTGTCGAAGAACATTTTAACTATGGTGGTTTATACACATTACTCAAACATAAACTACCTAACTCTGGTAATCTCGAATCCATAGCGATCAAGAACAAGTTTATACACGAGATCGGCAATAGAGATTACATTCGCCAACAATACGGAATAGATTCTCAATCTATTGCCTCAACAATTCGAGGATATAGCAATGGGTAAACTTATTAATATTGTCAATCCATTACACAATCGGACCAGCAGAAATTATATCGAAAGAATGATGAACGATAAAATCCACTGTATGGGCATTGCTAAAGAGTATGGGTATGATTATTGGGACGGTGATAGAAAGTATGGTTATGGTGGTTACCACTACGATGGAAGGTGGAAACCAGTGGCAGAAAAACTGATCACACTAAATAACCTCAAAGATGGATCTAGTATTTTAGATGTTGGGTGTGGTAAAGGTTATTTACTATACGAGCTAAAACAACTTCTACCTAATGCACGAGTTGTTGGTTTTGATGTATCAGAGCATGGAATAGACAATGCCAAACAAGAAATAAAAGAACATTTATTTATAGGAAGAGCAGAAGATAAGTTGAACTTTGATAATAATGAATTTGATCTTGTTGTTTCTTTGGGAGCTCTGCATAATTTAAAAATCTTTGATCTAAAGTCTGCTCTTCAAGAGATTGAAAGAGTCGGACGTAACAAATACATAATGGTTGAATCATTTAGAAATGATGAAGAGCTTTTCAACTTGCAATGCTGGGCTCTTACATGCCAATCTTTTTACAGTGTCGACGAATGGGGAATGGATTTTCAATTCTTTCGGATACACTGGTGATTATGAATTTATATATTTTTTATAAAGGATATAAAATGGGATCAAT
>JDSG01000168.1_pt1 | contig 12098 bp, 19 predicted proteins | sample 199341 | NCBI WGS metagenome assembly JDSG01 (sample SAMN02584197, study PRJNA231836) | bioreactor metagenome | isolation source: continuous culture bioreactor short generation time transfer1 day 52 after... | place: Germany: Bremen | reverse complement strand
GAAAATATTTATATTTTACTTTTTAACAAGCTTCTTAATTGAATCAAGTGAAAAGAAAATTAGAGCTATCCAGATTAATACAAAAGTAATTAGCTTATCAAAATTGAACTCTTCATTATAAATAAATACTGCAACTAAAAAAAGCAACTGTTGGGCCTATGTACTGAAAAAGCCAAGGGTTGCTAGCTTCATCCTTGTTGCTGCTCCATTAAAAAGAAGAAGTGGTATTACAGTTACAAGCCCTGAAAGTGTTAGCATCAAACTTACATATGTAGAACTATTTTGTATAAAAGCTATTTGGTCATTTGAGTATAGATATATCAAATAAGCAAGTGCAAAAGGAAGGATTAATAAGACCTCAACAAAAAGACCTACTTGTGAGCCTACGTTTACTTTTTTTCTTATCATTCCATATATTCCAAAACTTATAGCTAAAGCTAAAGAAATAATTGGAATATATCCTAAAGCAAACAACTGATAAAGTACTGCTAAAACAGCTATAAAAATAGCTATATATTGATTTTTTGTCATTCTTTCATTAAATACTAAAAATCCTAAAAATACATTTACCAATGGATTTATATAGTATCCAAGAGAAGCTTCTAAAATTTTGTCGTTTGCCACAGCCCAGATAAATATTAACCAGTTTAAAGAGACTACAAGTGTTGAGAAAAATAGATATTTTATTTTTGTAAAATCTTTTATTACAAAAAAAGAATTGCTGAACCTCTTTTTTTTAACTAAGAAAAGTGGTAAGAGTGTTATAACTGAAAAGACAACTCTATATAAAAGTACTTCAAAAGCATCTACTGAAGCTACTTCTTTAAAATAAATAGGAGAGATTCCTCCCCCCCAAAAAAAAGAAACGCAAAAATAGCGTATAGTTGTCCTAATCTATTATCATTCAATATATCTCTTTATTTTAGATTTTTGGGAACTATAGCTAAATAGTAGTTAAAAAAAAGATTTAATTTCTTCTGAGTTTAATAATTTTCCTGTAGATTTAACTTCACCATTGATTACTAGTGCAGGAGTATTCATAACACCATACTGCATAATCTTTTCCATATCTTCTACTTTTTCAACTTGTGCAAAAATACCTGCTTGAGATATTGCTGTTTTTGTATTCTCCATAAGGGCATTACATTTTGTACACCCTGTTCCTAAAATTTCTATTTTCATAAATACTCCTATTTAATAAATTTATTGCCACTCTAATTGATTGTAATATGTTGTAATATTTGCACTATTTAATTGTTCATAATGATTAAAATAATTAAACTTTTTAGTATTAATATTTTTTTTTATTTCAAAAATTTCAACATCATCTTCATATGCTTTTGTTACATAATCTCTTAATATTTTAAGATACTCTAAAGAAGCTTTATATGAATCCTTATCATATTCTTTTCCATGCCCGCCTAATAAAAACTTAGCCTTCATATCTGCTAATTTTTCAATAGCTTCTATCCAGCCATCAATATCTGATGTTTTTTATAACTTAAAAGTCTTCCATTGAATACAATATTTCCTACAAATAAAAAGCTATCATCTTTACTATAAATTGCAATATCACTTTTTTCTTCACTTACTTCACTAGCTTTGATAATCTCAAGCGTTTTTAACGAACCAACTATCTTATATCCACCATCAACTAAAGTATCTGCATGGATTACTTTTGTATTTTTATAAACCTCTTTTGATAAAGTCTTTTTCATTCGTGCAAATTTGCTTGGGTTTTCATCTATATCTTGATTTATAGTTTTATGTCCTAATATTTTTGCACCTTTCTCTTTAAAAAAAAGAAGCCCCCCCTTGAATTCTATCATCATGATAGTTTGATAAAACTACATAAGAAACCTCCAAAGTAGGATACTCTTTTTTTTATTAGCTTATAAAACTCTTTTGCAAAATTATATGTAGGGCCTGCATCAAGAACAACTAAACTATCACCAATATTGATATAACACATATTTGATATAAATCCATTATTTTTTTTCGTAGGAGGATTTATATCACCAATTACACATGAAATATCCTTTGTAATTTTTAAAGGTTGAAAATCATAAAAATCTGCATATATTATTGAATAAAATAATACCCATACAAAACTTATCTTCTGAAACATATCTATCCTTTTATAATATTGCGTTAAAAATATAACCTATTAAGATTATACCTACTCCTATGATTGTAAAAAATATCACTATAAGTTTTGTATGCAATAATCTTTTTAAAATCATAGCCTCTGGTAAACTTAGTGCAGTTACTGCCATCATAAAAGCTAAGGCACTTCCTAGAAGCATCCCTTTTGAAGTTAGAACTTCTACCAAAGGCATAACACCTGCTGCACTTGCATACATTGGAATTCCAAGTATTACAGCTAAAGGAACTGTATACCATGCATCTCCACCTGTATATTTAGCTATAAAATCTGTTGGTACAAAGCCATGAATTAAAGCTCCTACGGCAATACCTATTAAAACATATAGATAAATCTTTTTAAAGATATCCATAGTATAAACCCAGGCCTCTTTTACTCTTGATTTTGTATCTAAGTCTATTTCAGGATTTTCACAACACCCATCCATAGGTTTTACATCTATTAGGATATATTTTTCTGCATTTGTCTTTCCTATTAGATATCCACCTACTATTGCTATTAAAAGTCCAAATCCTATATAAATAGCTGTAATCTTCCAACCAAATAGACCAAATAACATAGCTATTGCTATTTCATTGTTTAGTGGAGCTGAGATTAAAAAAGAGAATGTAACTCCAATTGGAATCCTAGCTTGTAAAAAACCTAAAAATAAAGGAATGGCTGAACAAGTACAAAAAGGAGTTATTATCCCAAATAGTGAAGCTAATACATTTCCTGTAAATTCAGATTTTCCTTGTAAATAAGCTCTTACTTTTTCTACATTGAACCAAGTTCTAAGATACGAAACTGCAAAGATAATAGTTATTAGAAGTATAAATATTTTAACAGTATCATAGATAAAAAAAAGTGTAAAGCTTGAGATAAATGAGCCTCTTTATCAAATCCTAATAAAGTGTAAACTAAAAAAATCTACAAACTTTTCCCAAGGAGTAAACATTCTATTTTAAAGCCTCAATAACTTTTGGTAACAAAATTTCTTCTATCTCTTTATAAGTATCCTCAAAAGCATCAAAACTTTTTCCATCTGGATCTTCAAAACTAACATGAATAACTTTAGTTGCATTTGGAAACATTGGACAAGTCTCATTTGCATGATCACAAACAGTTACTACTAAATCATAGTTATTATCAATAACTTTATCTATTGTTTTAGACTGATAGCTATCTTTCCATATCCCTTTTTGCTCTAATAACTTTTGAGCATTTGGATTTACTCTTCCACTTGCTTTTACTCCAGATGAATCTGAAGTGAACCCTTCTAATTTTGCATTAATAAGAGCTTCAGCAATAATACTTCTACAAGAGTTTCCTGTACATAAAATTAAAACTTTTTTTTCATCTTTTCCCTTTTTTTATTTATTTTATAATGCTAATAATACAATCAATAACACAGGAGGCGTTATTATTAAACCAAATTTACTATATTGAGCAAATGAAATATTTACACCTTTTTTTTGCTAAAACATGTAACCAAAGTAAAGTTGCAAGAGAACCAAATGGTGTCATTTTAGGACCTAAGTTACATCCTATTATATTTGCATATGCTAAAGCTTGATTTGGAATATCTCCCATATTATCTAACGCAATATCCATTATCATGATTGTTGGCATATTATTCATAATTGCAGATAAAAATGCAGATAAGAAACCTGTACCAATAATTGCAACAGTATCACCTCTAGTAGCTAAGTTTTGTAATACAATTGTTAAATAATCAGTAAGTCCTGCATTTTTTAGACCATATACAACTATATATAGACCGATACTAAACCATACAACTTGCCATGGAGCTTCTTTGATAATATGAAGAGGCTCAACTGTTTTGAATAAAGTTGCAATTATTAAGAATAAAACTCCCCCCCCTCCTAAAGCAAATACTGCAACAGGTAAATCATACGCATCACCTACAAAGTAACCAGCTAAAAGTACAGCTAGAAATACCCATGATAATCTAAATAAAGTCTGATTTTTAATAGCAGTTTCTGGCTCTTTAAGTAGACTAATATCAACCTGTTTTGGGATATCTTTTCGTAAAAGTAACCATAAGAAACCTATTGAAGCAATAACACTCACAATATAAGGAACTAACATATTTGAGATATACTCTCCAAAACCTATATCAAAATAGTTTGCTGTCACAATATTTGTTAAGTTTGAGAATACAAGTGGTAAGGAAGCACTATCTGAAATAAATCCTCCAGCAAGTAAAAATGCAATAATAGATTTCATATTTAGTCTTAAAATTCTCATTTTAGCTAGTAAAATTGGAGTTAAAATAAGTGCTGCCCCCCCATCATTTGCAAATAGTGCAGAAACAAATGCTCCTAATAAAATAGAATAAATAAACATTTTCATTCCATTTCCATTTGAAAACTTTGCCATTTTTAATGCACACCACTCAAAGAAACCAATCTCATCTAAAACCATAGATAATATTATTATTCCAATAAAAGATAAGGTTGCATCCCATACAATATCTGTTACTATTAAAACATCTGAAAAAGATACTACACCTAAAATTAGAGCAACAATTGCCCCCCCAATAACTGCTGTTGTTCCAATTTGTAAATCTCTTGGTTGCCAAATTACAAAAATAAGTGTAATAATAAAAATTGCACTTGCTAAAATCATATTTGTTCCTAAATTTTATTTATATATCAAGATATATTGATATAATTTTCAATAAAAGAGTAAACCTTTGCTTACTCTTCTTCTATTTCTATTATTGCTGGTTTTAAAGTATAGATATACGTATCTACCTCTAACTCATCATACCTTTCAACTGTTACAGGTGTTCTTTGAAACTCTGCACCTTCAAATTCATCTAAGTTATCCCAATGATTTATAAGATTTGATGAATAAAATAGATAGCCATGAATAGTATCATTTCCTCTATCTAACCTAATTCCAGGATATCCCATAGAAGCAGACCATCCTGCATCTATCAATTTCCCTTTTACTGTTGCTGGTACAAATTTACCAACAATCTCTTCTAAAACATGTCCATTTGGACAGTTTGGCATTAATGTTCCATAAACAAAAAGTGTTTCAGTCATTATGTATTGCAAGCCTTTATTAAATTTGGTAGTTCTATATCAAGTGTCATAATCTCTTTTATTGAAGCTTGTCTAAACTCATCAAGAGGTGTTCTAACTGAGTAGTAAGCCCAACGACCTTTTCTATCTACTCTTAAAAAAAACCTGCCTCTTTTAAGATTTTTAGATGTCTTGAAAGTCTTGATTGAATCATATCAAAAGAGTGTTCTAAGTCGCATACGCAACACTCACCATGGATATTTATAAACTTTAGTATCTTTACTCTTGTCTCATCATTTAGTGCTGAAACAGATTTTAAAAAAAATATCCATAAAAACTCTCCTCTTCTGATTCTGGAAGTATATCAAAAAAACTTAATACATCAAGATATCTTGATATATTGTTTTTATTTATCTTTTTGAAAGTCTGTTAAACCCTCTTCTTTATTTTGTAATCTTTTTTTCTAAAGCAACTCTATAAGCAGTAGCTAACTCCTTGCAAGATAGTATCTCTTTTATCTCTTCTTGATGATTTTTTGCACCATAATAACATTGATTTATATATGCAATATTGAGCCTTTCATATTTTCTTTCTATAAGTTCAAAACTATCATCTTTACTAAGTTTTCCCTCTTTTATAACTCTTAGATAAAAACCTGTTTTTGACTCTCTTACAACAAGTGCTGTAAGATTTTTTTTATTCCAACTATTGAAGAAATTTTCCAACAAGGCTGTCTTGGTTGGCACACTTCAAAGATTACTTCACCACAAGAAAATCTATCTGATAAACATATATCTTCATCATCACAATCTAAAAGTGTGATATTTTCTCCTAAAGCACAATTAGGCAAATCTAGATTATATTTTTCTTTAAAAAATTTATATGAGTTATCACTATAGATACATACAGCTTTATCCACTCCGCCATGATGTTCTTTATCTCCTTGAGTATCACCATCAATACCTAAAAAACCTACATGAACTCTATCTTCACTCTTTTTCTTTTCATAAGAACTTGTATAAGTTTCATTTTTTTTAGTGTATGCCTTCTCTTTTCCAATATAAATATCTTTTATTTTTAGTTTCAAAACTTGCCTTTTAACTTTTTGTAAAAACGCTATAATATCAAATCTTTCATAATATACTAAAAAATATGTTATATTATATTTTATATTTAAAAAGGATAGATTATGGCTGATATGTGTGATTCATTAAATGAATATGATATTCAATTTATAAAACAACAAAAAAATGTTTTTTGTTGCAACTGCTCCTAAAGAAGGAAAAATAAATTTATCTCCAAAAGGTTTAGATGATACTTTTAAGATAATAAATAAAAACAAAATCCTTTGGCTTAACTATTTTGGAAGTGGAAATGAAACTGCTGCGCATCTACTTGAAGATGATAGAATGACCATTATGTTTTGTGCTTTTGAAGGTGATGCAAATATTTTAAGACTTTATTGTAAAGCAAAGGCAATACAAGAAAAAGATAAAGATTGGGATAAATATATAAAAGAGTTTCCAGTTTCAAGAGCTGCAAGACAAGTATTTGAAATAGAGATTCTAAAAGTAAATAACTCTTGTGGAATGGGTGTACCACTTTGTATGATTTTAAAGAGCAAAGAAAAGATTTAACAAACTATTATGATAACTCAACAAAAGAAGAACATATAAAATATATGAAGAAAAACAATCAAACAAGTTTTGATGGAAAACCTACAAAACTGTTTGAGACTAGATACTTTTTATGTAATATCTATCATTAAAATTTTCTAGTTTTATCTCAGCTTCAAATATAGTAGATAAGTTTTTTGAAGTAAGTATTTTCTCTTTTTTCCTTGTAAATATATAGTTTTTTCATACATTAAAGCAACATGCGAAATCTCTTTAAAAACCTCTTCTATATGATGTGTCACAAGAATAATCGAACTTCTCTTTGAAAGCTTTTGAATAAGTTTTAAAAAACTATTTTGAGCTTTTATATCTAATCCAACAGTTGGTTCATCAAGTATAAATGCCTTTGGTTCATGAATAAGTGCACGTCCTATTATACATCGTCTTAACTGTCCTGTACTCATTTGATGTACTTTTTTTTATTTTTAATCTCTAAGATATCTAAAAACTCTAAAACTTCTAATGCTTTTTGATGCTGTTCTTCCGTAAAGTCTTGATGTTTGAAAACTCCAATAGAACTAAAATATCCACTTAAAACCACTTCATAAGCAGTTAAAAAATTTCCATGTACCTCAAAATAATTATGTAAATCATTTGTTATAATCCCTAGATTTTTTTTAAGTTCAAATATACTCCATCTATCTTGCCAAAGATAAGTTTCTTAAATGGATATTTTGTATTTGGATATAAATCATTAGATAAAAGTTTTATCAAAGTTGATTTTCCACTTCCATTTGCACCTAATATAACCCAGTGTTCACCCTCTTTTATCTGAAGGTTTATATTTTCTAAAACTGGTTTAACATCATAACCTACATGAATATTTTTAAAATCAATTATCAATTTCGTATCCTAATACTTTGAGTTAATTAATTATACTAAGAAGAGGGTTTATATTTTATTTTAAAGAAAAAAAAGTGCAGAAAAAAAAGTAGAGCTTAAAAGCCCTACTTTTTATTTATTATAAATCGTTTTTAATTCTTTCAACGATAGCTTCTTGTGTAAATCCAAAATACTTGAATAAATCACCAGCTGGTCCTGAAGCACCAAATGAATCCATACCATAAACTTCATCAGCAAATTTATAATACTCCATTCCTCTTCCAGCTTCTACCGCAAATACTTTTGTATTTGGGTCAATGATTGAATCAATATACTCTTTATCTTGCTCAATAAGTAAATCAAAACAAGGAACTGAAACAATATTTGCTTTAATCCCATCTTTTTCTAACTGACAAGCTGATTGCATAGCTAACATTAGTTCAGATCCAGATGCCATAATTGTAATTGTAGCACCTTCTCTTTTCTTAATTAAATATCCACCATTTGCAACTGTACCTATTTCTCTTTTATCTTTTAATACTTTTAAACCTTGTCTTGAACATACAAATGCTGTTGGAGCATTCATTTTAAGAGCTACTTTCCAAGACTCTACATTTTCACTTGCATCAGCAGGTCTAAATGTATAGAAATTTGGTAATGCTCTAAATTGAGATAAATGTTCAATTGGTTGATGAGTTGGTCCATCTTCTCCAACACCAATAGAATCATGTGTCCATACAAAGTGTTGTGGAATAGAAGCTAATGCTGCAATTCTAGCACTTGGTTTTAAGTAGTCTGAGAATACAAAGAATGTTGCAGAGAATACTCTATATAAACCATAAAGGTTCATTGCATTTGTCATAGCTGCCATTGCATGCTCTTTGATACCAAAGTGTATATTTCTTCCTTGAGGGAAATCACCCATACCTTTTAACTCAGTCTTATTTGAAGGAGCAAGGTCAGCCGAACCACCTAAAAATCCTGGAATTGCTTCTGCAATTGCATTTAAGATTTTATGGTTTGAATCTCTTGTTGCAATAGAAGAATCTGCTTCAAACTCTGGATAAACAATAGAATCAAAATCAGGGTTTTGAAGTTCAGCAATTTTTGCTTTTGTTTCATCTGATAAAGAGTTTTCCCATGCGTTTTCAGCTTCAACACCTTTGATAAGCTTATCAAATGCACCTTTGATATCGTAAGGAACTACAAATGATTCTTCAGGATCAAAACCAGCTTTTACTTTTGATGCTTTAATTTCATCTTCGCCTAATGGAGCACCATGTGTATGATGACTTCCTTCCATAGTTGCAGCACCTTTACCAATTGCAGTATTTGCAATTATAAGTGCAGGTTTATTTGAAGCTTTTGCAGCTACAATTGCTTTATCAATTTGATCAAAATTATGTCCATCTACTTCTAGTACTTCAAAATCAATTGCTTGGAATCTTTTCTTAACATTTTCAGACCAAGCAATAGATGTATCACCCTCAATTGTAATTTGGTTTGAATCATAAATTACTACTAAATTGTCTAATTTTAAGTGTCCAGCTGTAGCACATGCTTCATAAGAGATACCTTCTTGTAAATCTCCATCACCACATAAACAGTATACATTATGATTAATTACTTCTTTTCCTAAAGTGTTTTGAGCATATTTAGAAGCCATTGCAAAACCTACTGCATTTGCGATACCTTGTCCTAAAGGACCAGTTGTAATCTCTACACCATGAGTATGTCCAAATTCTGGGTGACCTGGAGTTTTAGAGTTTAATTGTCTAAACTCTCTCATATCTGCTAAACTTACATCAAATCCCCCCCAAAGGTGCAATAAAGAGTATACTAAACCAGTAGCATGGCCACCACTAAATACTAATCTATCTCTATTTAACCATTTTGCATTTGTCGGATTTAAATTTAAGTGAGAACTTAAAACTGTTGCAATATCTGCCATCCCCCCCATAGGTGCACCTGGATGTCCTGAGTTTGCTTTTTGAACCATATCAGCAGCTAGAAATCTAATTGTATCTGCTTGTTTTTGAAGTAGTTGTTTTGACATAATTATCCTAATTATCGTGAGTTTCGTTATATAAATTCATGCGATTATATCTAAAAGTTGTTAAATAGTTTTTGAAGTCATTGAAAGAAATTTTTAGAGAAAAGGAAAGATTCCTTTTCTCCTTAAATATTAAAGGTCTGGATCTACTGAAACATCTTCGTCAATAAGAACTTTGATGTTTGAAGCTCCATTTGTTCCTTGGTAAACATTGAATGTTTCACCATTAATTTCTTCTTTACCTTCATTAGACCAATTACTTGCTCCACCTTCAAGAATAACTTTATCTCCATTTTCTCCAAAGATTTTAAGTTCATCTAATTCTGGACTATCATCTAAATCCACAATATCATCAAGGTTTATTTCTAGATTATTAACTCTACCATCAGTTAAATCAACTATATTTTCATTATCTTTTTCTCAATAACAGATTCTAAATCTACATCTGTAGAACCAAACCAAATATCTTCAGTCATAATTTGTGTTCCATCTGTTTTAGTAGCTACTGATTGCATATGCATTTTACCATCAGTTCCCGTCGATTCAGTCATTTGTGTAGAAATAGATTCGATTCCTAGTTCATCGAATGTTTTTAATTCTCCATCTTCAACTTTTGCATCTCCATCATCAATCCAAATATTAAGACCTTTTAATTCATCTCCTGATATTTTACCATCACCATTAGTATCAAACTCTGCTAATTTTTCATAACCATTTGCATATTTTCCACCTTCATCACCAAATAGTCTTGAACCATTCATATCATGCTCAGCATTTCCATCTCTATTGTCAACTAATAATCCATCACCTGAGCCATCTATCCATTCAATATTATCTAAATCTCCATCACCATCAATATCAAACTCTACAGTTTTTCCTACAGTATTATTAATACCTTTATCTATAGATGAAGTATGTCCAGTTGTATCTAATCTCTCCATCACCACTTAAATCTAAAGTTACTGGTGAAATCTTAGTTACTGATGTACCATCATAAATCTCTACATATTTAGTTGGACCTTTACTTCCAAAATTATCTTGTCCATTACTTATATTAGTAATTCTCATCGATAGATTTTCAGTTCCTTCTCTTGCATCATCAACAGTATGTAGATCACCATCAACCGATACTTTTTCTTTATACGATTCTACTTTAAAATACTCAGATTCTTTTTGTCCTGCTTTAATTAATACACGAACAGTTCCTCCATACTGAATTTGTCCATTTTTTTGAACACTGTAATCCCATGTGTTATCATGTGGTCCAACAACATCGTTCCCATCAGGAGTTTGGTCATAGTATTTTTTTTATAAAAATGAATCCTGCATCATAATATCCACCATAATTAACATTTTGATTATTTTGTTCCCAACCATCAGCATCAACTCTATTAGCACTTCCATCATATACTTGTACAGTTACCCATGTATCCTCTGTAACAGGTTTATCTAATTTTACATTATACCAACCATCATTGCCCTCATACATTGCCGAAGTACCGTCAACTCTCGCATTTATAATTATTGGATCAACTTTAATATCAACTCTTGCCGTATCATATCCACCATTTCCATCAGTTATCTTATATTCAAAATAATCATATCCATCGTACCCTTTATTTGGAGTATATGTTATAGTACCATCACTATTTACTTTAATCGTACCATGATCTGGTTGATTTGTGATAGAGTGTACTGATACAGTATCACCATCTACATCATAATCATTTCTTAATACATTTATATTAACTGACTGGTTTTCATTTGTTCTAGCACTATCGTTAATTGCTACTGGATTATCATTTTCTGGATTTATAGTTAAATTTACAGTTGCAGTATCTGTTTTACCATGTTCATCAACAATTGTATATGTAAAACTATCTTGACCATTATAATCTTTTTCTGGTGTATAACTAACTGTTCCATCTGCATTTATTACAACATTTCCATGCGATGGTTGAGTTACAGACTTCAACTATTAAATCAGCATTTGCCGTTTCTAAATCACTATCATTTGATAATACATTGATTTTAATAGTTTGATCTTCATTTAATATTCTACTATCATCAACTGCATCAGGAGGAGTATTTTCACCAATATTTAATATTCCAGTTTTACTATCTCCATCTCCATCAGTAATTGTGAAAGGAATATTTAATTTAAATATTCCGCTAGTTTTATCAAATTGCGTTAATTCATATTTTGGATTATCTGTAAAAATATCTTTTGCTTCAATTTTAACAACTTCTTTTCCATTTAATATACCAGTTAATATTTTCCCATCAGAAGATACATTCCAAGTTATTAATAATGTATTTCCTCCCGAATCTGTAGCAGTTGCAGGGTT
>JDSG01000167.1_pt1 | contig 12399 bp, 25 predicted proteins | sample 199341 | NCBI WGS metagenome assembly JDSG01 (sample SAMN02584197, study PRJNA231836) | bioreactor metagenome | isolation source: continuous culture bioreactor short generation time transfer1 day 52 after... | place: Germany: Bremen | reverse complement strand
ATAAAAGATTGATGGAAGTTGCTGCAACAAAAAAATGTAGATAGAATGAATAATATTGCAAAAAGTATGGGTAAAGAGCCTAGGCACAATCTTGATAATATAGCAAATAAATTTACATATATTAAAGCAGATGAACAAGATAGAATAACTATTATTCTAGTAAATGAAGAGTTAGGATATTAAAAAATGTATGATTATCTAATAATTGGGGGGGCTGGAATTATTGGGCTTAATATTGCAAAAAAACTTAAAAGATAGATTTCCTGAATCAAAAGTTTTAGTAATAGAAAAAGAAGAAGAAGTTGCAATGCATAGTAGTGGTAGAAATTCTGGTGTTTTACATGCTGGTTTTTATTATACTGCTGATTCTTTAAAAGCAAAATTTACAAAAGAAGGAAATGCTGCTTTAAAACAGTTTTGTCATGATAGAGGCTTAAAAGTAAATGAGTGTCAAAAAGTTGTTGTAGCACAAGATGAGAGTGAACTAGAGGGATTAGAAGAGTTAAAAAGAAGAGGTGATATAAATGGAGTTGAACTTATCTGGCTTGATGAAAATGAGCTTGATAAACTATATCCAAATGTAAGAACATACCAAAAAGCACTTTTATGCCCAAGTACTGCAACTGTAAATCCAAAAGAAGTTACAAAAGAGTTTGCAAAAGTTTGTAAAGAGATAGGTGTAGAGATAATTTTAGATTGTAAATATATCTCAAGCAAAGGTAATAAAATCCTTACTTCAAAAGGTGAATTTGAAGCTAAAAAGGTAATAAACTGTGCAGGTCTTTATGCAGACAATATAGCAAGAGATTTTGGTTTTTCAAAAGATTATGTGATTATTCCTTTTAAAGGGATTTATTTAAAAGATAAAAACAATGTAGCACAATTAAAAACAAATATTTATCCTGTACCAAATTTAGCGAATCCATTTTTAGGAGTACATTTTACTCTTACAGTTGATAATGAAAGTAAAATAGGTCCCACTGCTATTCCTGCTTTTTGGAGAGAGAACTATAAAGGTTTATCAAACTTTAATCTTAAAGAGTTTGTTCAAATTTTATATTATGAAGCAAAACTATTTTTAACAAATGCTTTTGGTTTTAGAGAGTTAGCTTTTAGTGAAGTTCAAAAGTATTGTTTCACATATTTAAAATCTTTAGCAAAAGGTTTAACTAAAAATATGGATGATATAGGTTTTGATGCATGGAGTACTCCTGGAATAAGAGCGCAACTTCTAAATAAAAAGAGTTTAGAGTTAGTTCAAGATTTTGTTGTAGAATCTGATGATGATTCAGTTCACGTATTAAATGCAGTAAGTCCAGCGTTTACTTGCTCTTTACCTTTTGCAAATTGGGTAGTTGAAGAGTATGTGTTAAAAAAAATAGCAAGATTCGGATTGTTAAAACTTTATACATAAATATATACTTTCAATAAAAAGGATATTTATGGGTTTTAACAATTGGATGTTTCTGATAACTCCACTTATTGTATGGGTTATGTTTTTTATAATGGGATTTTTAATAATGTATAGTCTCTTTTTCCCTTCTATTAATAGTGTAAATGTTAACTCATTTTATGAGTTTAAAGATTTAATATCACTTGCAATACTATCTACTTCACTTGCATATATAATATATTTTAGATTACTTTTTAGTGTAGGTGCAGTAAAATTACTACTTGTAATATACTTAATTCCTATAAGTGCCTCTATATTAGGTATTTTTCTTTTAAATGAAAAGTTTACAGTAATATGATAATTGGAGCAGGAGTTATTTTTGTTTCATTATGGTTAATTAGTAAAAGATAAAAAAAATGATAAATTAGAAGATAAAAGTAAATATTATGAAGATATTAAAAAAGCAATAGAGTATTTTGATGATAACTATATTTATCAGCCAAAGTTAGAAGATGTAGCAACTCACATAGGAATGAGTAAACATCATTTTGCAAGAATATTTAAAGCGTACGTAGGTATTACACCAATGCAGTTCTTACAAGCTACGACTCTTTCTCATGCCAAAGAAAAACTTGAATCTTCAAACTCTTTACTTGATGCATCAATAGATTTAGGATTATCAAGTACAAGTAGACTTCATGAGCTTTTTGTAAATTTTGTAGGCGTTACTCCAAATGAGTACAAAAAAAATGGGTGAAAATTTAGATATAAGTTATGGATTTGGATATTCACCTTTTGGAAAAACTATGATAGCAAATACTAAAAAAAGGTATTTGTTCTTTAGAATTTTATGAAGACTCTTATGAAAAAGTTTTAAATAGGCTTCAATCAACTTGGAAAAATGCAAAGTTTTCTCAAGATAATAAAAGAGCACAAGAGTTATTAGATAATATTTTTATAAAAAAACAGAGAGTAAACCTTTTTGTAAAAGGAACTAATTTCCAAATAAATGTTTGGAAAGCAATTTTAAATATAAAAAAAGGTGAATTATCAACATATTCTGATGTTGCACAATTCATAGGAAAGCCAAAAGCTGTAAGAGCAGTAGCTACTGCAATAGGCTCAAATCATATAGGCTTTTTAATTCCTTGTCATAGAGTTATCTCTAAAAGTGCAGCTATGGGTGGATATAGATGGGGGGGAGTTAATAGAAAAAAAAGTTGTTTTAGCTTATGAAGAAAACAACTTTTTATAATATTTTTTTAAATAAGATAAATAGTGTTTTCGTATAGTTTTTAAAACTCTAACTCTTTTAAATAGTCTGCAATTTTAGGTACATAATCACGCCTACATACTAGACATGTAGGAATATATGCAGTTTTTTTTATCTAGTTTTGTAATTTTTAAATCATCCGTATATCCTAATTTATCCACTAAATTTGTAGGGAAAACAGTTTTTCCCATACCAGCTTTTACACAAGCTAAAATAGTTTCCAAGCTTCCAAAGGCTAAAGATTTTTCTACTATTTCTCCTTTTTGTTGACAGTAATTTTTTAAAAATTCATCATATGCACAACCAACTTTAAAAGATAATAGTACATTTGGAGTGTTCTCTTGTTTTGGTTCAAGTAAGGCAATTTCTTCTTCATATTTTTTTTAAAATCATTAAATCTTCATGTTTAGGCTCACCACTTATAAAAGCAATATCTACTTTATAATCTAATATCATCTGTGTAACATCTCGTGTTGTTCCTGTAAGAAGTTCAAGTTGAGTATTAGGATAATCCTTATGAAGTTTCATAAGAAACGAAGAGATACGAACTGCTGCATTACAGTCTGTAGAACCTACAATTAGTTTTTTTTGGTCTTGCATATTTTGCATATCTAAAAAAAAGCATCTTCAACTTTACGTACAATTTCTATTGCATGTTTATAAAGCTTTTCACCTTCAGTTGTAAGTATTACACCTTTTGGAACGCGATGAAATAATGAGTAACCAATATTTTTTTTCAAGTTGTTTTATACGTGAGGTTACATTTGATTGGGCAAAACCAAGTTCATTTGCTCCAAGTGAGATACTTCTATTGTTTGCAACTGCAACAAAGATTTTTAATAAGTTTGAATCCATATCACTTTTCCTTATATCATATATCATGATTTGATATTTGACTTTGCATCGTATTTAGTGATATTATACAAAATCTTTAAAAAAAAGGGAAGTACTTAATGAATTTAAATTTATTAGATAGGAATAATAATGTTTCAATATTAATTGCTGGTATCTTAGCTGTTATTATTGGAATAGGTGTTGCAAGGTTTGCATTTACCTCTCTTTTACCTCCTATGCTTGAAGGTTTTTTTAACTGTTACTTTTGCAGGTATTTTGGCATCTGTTAATTTTGCAGGATATTTAAGTGGTTCTATTTTTTCAATGTTTATCAAAGATATAAATCAAAAGGTAATATTTTTTAGAATAGGTATTGTCTTATCTATATTAACTACTATTATCTTAGGTGTAACAGAAAATGAAACGATTTGGTTTATAAGTAGAATAGTTGCAGGTTTTGCTACAGCTATGGCATTTGTAGTAGGTTCTGCAATTGTTATGACAAAACTTAACTTTGAAAATAAAACAAAAGCAATGGGAATACATTTTTCAGGAATTGGTTTTTCTATTTTAACAACTGATTTAATAAGTAGAGGAGTTTTATTTTCAGGTGGAGACTGGAAAGATTCATGGCTTGTATTAGTTGTTTTTGCAATTGTAGGTTCTATATATTCAGTTTATATATTATCATTTGATAAAAAAAAGTTAAGACAAATGTAGTTAAACATAAATTTGACAAATCACTTTTTACCCCCCCTTTTGTGATTTTAATTATCTGTGCTTATTTTACTGAAGGTGTTGGTTTTGTAGTTCAAGGAACATTTTTACCTGATATTATTAATTCACTTGAAGGATTAGAAGGGTTTGGAAATCTTACTTGGACCTTAGTTGGTCTTGCAGGAATTCCTTCATGTATTATTTGGTTGAGACTTGCACATAATTATGGAAGTGTAAATATTATCATAATTGCTTTATTAGTTCAGATGGTAGGTATTTTAATACCAACATTTACAACAAATATGTATATGAATTTATTAAGTGGAGTTCTTTTTGGGGGGGGAACATTTGTAGGACTTGTAGGACTATTTATGAATTTAGGTGGAAAACTTGCAGGAAGTAACCCCCCCGTTATATTGATGGGAGCAGTTACAACTTCTTACGGTTTAGGGCAAGTTATAGCACCTTTATATTCAGTATATTTTATCGAAAAGTTTGGAAACTATGATTATGCTTTATATTTAACTGCATTTATTGTTTTAGGTGGAATATTACTATTACTTTTTTCTAAAACTATGATGACTGAAGAGCAAAAAAGATTATAAGGAGATTAGAAAATGCCAATAATTAATGTAAAAATGACACATGAGGATGGTGGAGCTACAAAAGAGCAAAAAGAAGAGTTATCTAAAAAAATTGACTAAAGCTTTTGTAGAGACTTTTGGAAGAGGTGAAAAAACTTGTGTTGTAACTATTGATGAGATATCAACAGATAACTATGCAATAGGTGGAGAGACTATAACTAATATAAGAAAGGGAAACTGATGTATGCAGTGATTTTTGAAGTAGAAATAGCAGATGGAAAAAAAAGATGATTATTTAAATATTGCAGCAGTTTTAAAAGAACAGCTAGTAAATATGCCAGGTTTTTTTATCCATAGAGAGGTTTCAATCTTTAGTAAACGAAGGAAAACTTTTATCTCTATCTTTTTGGGAAGATGAAAAATCATTGATAAATTGGAAGAAAAATATTGATCATATGGCTGCACAGAAAAAAAGGACGAGATTCTATATTTAAAGATTATAGAATTAGAATTGCTGAGGTTAAACGTGATTATACTATGGAAACAAGTGATTTTGAAGGGTGATTTTTAGGATTTAAAAGTATCCTAAAATCCAATGATACTTATATATAAACTTTTTATTGATTCAGATATTTCAATAAAAACTTCATTAATTTCAGTCATAAGTGTTTTTTGACTATAAGAATTTGTATAATTTGTCATAGAAAATCCTTTAAAAATTTATTATATAAAGAATAATAAAAAAAATCAAATCAAAATAAAATAGTAAAAATTATTTTACCTTTTCGAAATTTTATGGTAGAATTTTAAAAATAAAAAAAAGGAAAGATATGTTTGTACAATTAAATGACAGAGTTTTTATAAATATGAGTAAAATTACTAGAACTAAAATTGACCACGTTGAAGATGGCATTAGAATTCGATTTTATGAGGGCAAAGATCAAGTAGCAAAATCTCAAAGATTTGAAGATGTAAAATCTGCACAAAAATGGTTGAAGAAATTATTAAAGGATATTTAATCCTTAGTATAATATAGAGGGTTAAAACTTTTTAACCCTAATTTAAATTTTTTTTTAATAACTTTATTTGACACTTTTAACCCTCTTTTGCATGATAAACTTCTTTTACATAAAAAGGAGAAAATTATGTTAGCAGAAATAAATGATTTCTTAAATAACCTTATTTGGGGGGGTAACATCTTAATCTACTTATTACCAGCACTTGGTATATTCTTTACAGTAAGTTCAAGATTTGTTCAGTTTAGATATTTCTTTAAAATGTTTAATATTTTAAGAGATACTGTTCATGATAAGCAAGGACATATCAGTTCTTTTCAAGCACTTATGTTAAGTGTAGCTGGTCGTGTAGGTGGTGGAAATATTGCTGGTGTTGCAGTTGCAATTACTTTAGGTGGTCCAGGGGGGGCTGTTTTCTGGATGTGGGTAATTGGTCTTATTGGTATGAGTACAAGTTTCTTTGAGTGTTCTTTAGCACAATTATATAAAGAAAAAGATGCAGAAGACTCATGTATTTATAGGGGGGGTGGTCCAGCATATTATGTTACAAAAGCATTAGGTCAAAGATGGCTAGGTGTGATTATTTCAATTCTTCTTATGATTACATTTGGTTTTGCATTTAATGCAACTCAATCATTTATTATCTCTACATCATTTGAATCATCTTTTAATATTCCAACTTGGGTTACAGGATTACTTGTAACAGTAGTATTTGCTTCTGCAGTATTTGGTGGTATAAAAAGAATCACAAAATTTTCTGAAGTTATTGTACCTATTATGGCAACAGGTTATCTTTTAATAGCATTAGTTGTTATTGCATTAAACATTGAGCAAATTCCAGCTTTAATCTCTATGATTGTAAGTGAAGCCTTTAATCCAAGTTCAGCTATTGGTGGTGGTATTGGTGCAGTAATTTTACAAGGTGCAAAAAGAGGTATGTTCTCAAATGAAGCAGGTTTAGGTTCAGCTCCAAATGTTGCAGCAGTTGCATATGTAGCACATCCTGTTCAACAAGGTATTGTTCAGTCATTTTCTGTATTTATTGATACTATTATTCTTTGTTCTTGTACTGCTTTTATTATTCTTTTATCTGGTGTTTACGTTCCAGGTGCCGAAGGAGTACAAGGTGTTTTATTAACTCAAAATGCGTTAATTGAGCATATTGGACCATTTGGTGGATATTTTGTAACAATTGCATTATTTTTATTTGGCTTCTCTTCAATGTTATATAATTATTATTTAGCAGAGAATTCTCTTAACTTTTTAGTAAAGGAAATACAACACTATTTAATCTTTTTAGAGCATTTGTTATTGCTTTAATCATTTGGGGGGGTTCATTCCAAGATTTAGGTTCTATTTTCTCATTCGCTGATTTATCAATGGGATTATTAGCAGTTATCAACTTAGTTGTAATTGCAATTTTATATAAACCAGTACTTAGACTTATTAAAGGGTATGATAGACAGTTAAAAGAGGGTAAACGCCCAGTACTTAGATACAATGACTATAGTGAATTTAAAATCGATAAAGAGATTTGGAAAGAAATTGTTGACAATATTAATGATAAAAGAGCTAAGGAGTAAAGTGTAAGCGAAAGCTTACACTTTGTATTTTATGAGAAAAAAAATAGGAATTATCACTGGTTCAGGACCAGAAGCTGGCGTTGATTTATGGCAAAAGATTTTAAAAATAAATAAAGATATTTTAAAAGAGGATTTTCATGGAGATTTAGATGCTCCAAATGTAACTATATTTTCAGTTCCTGAACTTGGACACTCAATGGAGCTTGAAAAAAAACTATGATATGGTTTGGGAAACTTTAGAGAAAACTGTTAGAGATATCACAAAACATGTTGACTATTTTGTAATTGCATGTAACACTTTAAATCTATATGCAAATAAAATAGAAGAGATAGGTTTAGGTGATAAATTTATTTCAACTTTAGATGTTGTAAGAGATTATATAAAAGAGAACTCTTTAGAAGAAGCTTGTATCATAGGTGCTTTACCTGTTTTACAAATGGGGGGGAAATATTCAGTTTTTAAACCACTTAATGAGATGTTTAATGTTGAAGTTCCCAAAAACTTTGATAGTGTACATAGATTAATCTATGATGTAAAAAGAAAAGGTGGAGAGAATCATAAGGTAATAGATGATTTTAGACATATTGTAGATGAAATAAAATCTGAAAATATATTTCTTGCATGTACAGAGTTACCTCTGATTAAATTGAAATATGGACAAAAAAAACTTAATCGATGTTACTAATTTATTAGCAAATAAATTAGTTGATAAAACTTTTTAAATCAATTTGCTATCATATATGAAAAAAACAAGGTTAAATATGTTTAATAAAGAGGGTATTCCCTTTTTTGTCATTATGATTCCTTTTCTTAGTATTGTATTCATAGCTTTTTTTGGATTATCATATTATTTAAAAGTTACTGATAAAAACTTTGAAAAAGATCTAATAGAATATAGAGTTTTACATCTAAAAAAATAATCCCTCATTAGATTTTACAATAATTGAAAAACAAAAAAGAGAAGAGTTAGAATTACGTAAAAGTGAGTATATAAAATTTACACTAATATTAACAGGAACAATACTTCTTTTTATGATTTTATTTACACTCTTAATGGTTACAATTATTAATGATATCATTAGAAAATATATAAAACAAGTTTTAAATAAAGAAGAGAAACTAGAGAGTTTAAATAAAAACCTTGCTGTTAAAGTTCAACAAGGTATTGAAGAGGCTAAAGAAAAAGACAAAGCAATTTTACGACAGTCTAAACTTGCTCGACTTGGTGGTATGATATCTATGATAGCTCATCAATGGAGACAACCTTTAACAGAGTTATCTGGTGTATTAATGGAACTTGAAACAGCTACAAGGTTTAAAAAGGTAAACGAAGAACATATTTTGAATTCAATAGAAAGAAGTGATAAATTGATTGATTTTATGTCAAGTACAATTGATGATTTTAGAAACTTTTATAAACCAGATAAAAAGAAAGAGATGTTTTTATAGAAGAGTCGTGTAAAAGAGCTCATGGAATAATTAATGCCACTTTGAAAAATCTTGGTATTGAGTTTATTTTAGAAATTAAAAAACCAAGTGAAGCATTTGGTTATCCTACTGATTTTTCACAAGTTGTATTAAATATTTTAGGAAATGCAAAAGATATTTTGGTTGAAAGAGAGATTCAAAATCCCAAAATATATTTAACAATTGATTCAAAAGATGATAGAAGTATGGTTACCATAAAAGATAATGCAGGCGGAATAAGTAGTGAGTATTTTGAAACACTTTTTGATCCATATTTCTCTACAAAGATTCTGGTACTGGACTAGGACTTTATATTTCAAAATATATTATAGAAAAAAAATATGGATGGAGAGTTAAGTGTTAGAAATGATGAAGAGGGTGCTGTTTTTGAAATAGTACTAGCAAAGGATTGATTATGGATAAAGTTTTATTAGAAGAGTTAAGAAATATACCTATTCTTTGTGTTGAAGATGAAGATGGTATTAGAGAAGTAATAGTTGATACTTTAAAATACTATTTTGATGAAGTTTATGAAGCACGAGATGGTGAAGAAGGTTATGAAATCTATTTAGATTATAAACCAAAAATCATTTTAAGTGATATTCAAATGAAGAACTGTGATGGAATTGAGTTTGTAAAAAAGATTAGAAAAGATGACCATAATACAACTATTATAATGCTTACAGCTTATTCAAATGAAGAGTATTTGATGGATTTAATAAATTTAAATGTAAATCATTTTATTTTAAAACCTTTGAATTTAAAGAAATTAACTGAAGCACTTTTAAAATATTTAAATAAGAATTTAGAACCAATATCTTTATCAAAAGATTTACTACTTGATTTACAAAAAAAGAGAAGCTTTTATATAAAGGAAACCAATCTATTATTTTACGAAAAAGAGAGAAGGAGTTTTTACATCTTTTATATGAAAGAAAAGGTGGAATCTTATCTTATATTGATATTGAAGAAGAACTTTGGGGGGGTGATAAAGATATGACTACACATGCTTTAAAATCATTTATAAAAGAGCTTCGTGCAAAACTTCCTGTTAATGTAATTAAAAATGTTCCACAAGAAGGTTATACTTTAGTTTAAAAGTCATATAAAACACACTTTTTACATACTTTGATTTTATATGATTTTATAAAATTAATCTCAAGGTTAGATATGGAAGAGAGTTTTAGAATAGAAAAAGATTTTTTTTAAGGTGAAAAAAAGATTCAAAAAGATTGTTATTATGGTATTCAGACATTAAGAGCTAGTGAAAATTTTGATATAACTCATACGAGTTTATCACTATTTCCTACTTTTATAAAATCAATTGCAAAAGTTAAAAAAAAGCTTGTGCTTTGACAAATTTTGAATTAGGTGATTTAACAGATATTCAAAGAGATGCAATAATTCAAGCTTGTAATGAAATTATTGATGGAAAATTTCATGACCAGTTTATAGTTGACCCTATTCAAGGTGGTGCTGGAACATCAACTAATATGAATGCTAATGAAGTAATTGCAAATAGGGCTTTAGAGATTCTTCAAAAGCCAAGAAGTTCTTATGATATTATTCATCCAAATAATCATATAAATATGAGTCAATCTACGAATGATGTTTATCCAACAGCAATAAAAATTACACTTTATGAGTTAATTTATAAATTAAAAGATTCTCTTAGATTTTTAAGAGATGCTTTTGATGAAAAGGCTATTGAGTTTAAAGATGTATTAAAAATGGGAAGAACGCAACTTCAAGATGCTGTTCCTATGACTTTAGGGCAAGAGTTTAAAACATATGCAGTTATGATTGATGAAGATATTTACAGACTACGAGATTGTCAAATGTTGTTAAAAGAGGTAAATCTTGGAGCAACTGCAATTGGTACAGGAATAAATACTAAAAAAAAGCCTATAGAAAAAAAAGTGATTAATAACTTAAGAGATGTAACTGGAGTTGATTATGAAAGTGCTGGAAATTTAATTGAAGCTACACAAGATACGGGAGCTTTTGTACATATCTCTGGAATATTAAAAAGAGTTGCTATTAAAATCTCTAAAATTTGTAATGATTTAAGACTTTTAAGTTCAGGTCCTAGAGCTGGGTTTAATGAAATAAATCTTCCAAAAATGCAACCAGGAAGTTCAATAATGCCAGGTAAAGTAAATCCAGTAATACCAGAAGTTGTAAATCAAGTAGCTTTTGAAGTAATTGGTGCAGATTCAACTATCTCTATTGCTTGTGAAGGAGGACAATTACAGTTAAATGTATTTGAGCCTTTAATTGCATATAAATTATTTACATCAATAAATATGATGAGAAGATCATTTTATACCTTAGCTGAAAAATGTGTAAAAGGTATTACGGCAAATGAAGATGTATGTATGGAAAATATTTTAAACTCAGTTACCTTAGTAACTTGTTTAAATCCTATATTAGGATATGAAAAGAGTTCAGCTCTTGCAAAAGAGGCACTAGCAACAAATAAAAGAGTATATGATATTATTTTAGAACAAGAACTATTTACAAAAGAAGAGTTAGATGAACTTCTTCATCCAAAAAAATATGGTAAATAACTATTAAAAAAGGAAAGTTTTTTTTATGAAAGTAACTATTATAAATACAGGTGGAACATTTAATAAAAGATATAATCCTATAAAAGGAAAACTTGAAGTTCCCAGTGATAATATTGCACTTGATAAGATAATTGCTTCTTGTCATAATGTTGAGTTCGAAATTAAAAATATTATTTCAAAAGATAGCTTAGATATGACAGATAAAGATAGGCAGATAATAACAGATGCAGTTAAAAATAGTGAAAATGATAAAATTATTATTATTCATGGTACTGATACAGTTGATTTGACTTCAAGTTTTTTAAAAGAACAAATTTCAAATAAAAAAAATAGTATTTACAGGAGCAATGATTCCTATGAGTATTGATGAAGTTGAAGCAACAATGAACTTTTCTAAAGCACTTGGGTTTTTAAGTGCAAATATTGAAAATGGTATCTATTTATCGATGCATGGGGGGGTTGTTGTTAGTGCAGATAAATTAATAAAAGATAAAAAAAGTAGGAAAGTTTTTAATAAAAGAGTAAAAGAAAAGAGTATCTTTTACTCTTTTTAATTACTCAAAAATTTTATTAAAATTGCTTATTTTAAATTAGTAAATTTTATATAATGATAAGTATTACAAAAAAATTATTTAAATATTTTTTTAATATTATCTTAATTTAAGTTATAATTAATTCCTTCAAATATATAATAAAGTATATTAAGTATTAAATAAAAAAAAGGATTTAAAATGAATGAATTAATCACTGTGTTATCTGAAGGTATTATCTCGGCTGCTAGTAATCTTTTAGATATGGCTGTATTTTACTTTGGTGGAAAATAAATAAAAATAATAAGGAATTTTTATTTCCTTATTATTTTTAAAATTTATAGTTTAAAGTAAATAAAAAATTTCTTCCATGGGTGAAGAACCTGTCATTAAAATTTGTAAGAGTTGAACCTGCTGGTATTCTATAATCA
>JDSG01000166.1_pt1 | contig 13229 bp, 27 predicted proteins | sample 199341 | NCBI WGS metagenome assembly JDSG01 (sample SAMN02584197, study PRJNA231836) | bioreactor metagenome | isolation source: continuous culture bioreactor short generation time transfer1 day 52 after... | place: Germany: Bremen | reverse complement strand
TTATTTAATCTTTCTAGGTTTGTAAGTGATTGCTCAATACTCAAAATTTTCCTTTAATTTAATCATGTCAGTTGGAGTAATTTCTTTTTTAATTGTATTTTATCAGAATATATTAAAAAAATCTCAGTGGAATCACTTCTATAAACTAGATAGTTACTAAACCTGTAATATTTGGAACAATAAAACCAAACTTCTTATCACTTAAATAATCAAAGAAAAAATCCGTAAAAACACCAATTTTATCACAATCGTCTGTTTAAATTCTTTTTTTCAGGTTTCAATAGTTACTTTATTAATTTTATTATTTCAAATTTTCATTTGTTTTACTATTTATATATGTAGATTCAAAATTTGATGGACTATATTTAATTAAAATTACTCTAAAAAATATTAATACTGCAATAACTCCTAATATAACAAATATTTTTTTTGAATTAAAAGTATCATTTACTATTAACATAATATCTCTAATAAAAAATATAATAGTAGAATCTATCATTAAACGCATTCTTATTCTATTTTCATCACTAAACATAAATTCTATTAACATTCTAATAAGTTCAAGAATTATAATAAATTCAAGCAAAGCAACCGCAAGTTTTGAAAAGTTATCGATTTCAGTAAAATCTTTAACACTAAAAATAGTACAAATGTAATTAAAAACTTTAAAATAGGAAGAAAATTTTTTTATTTTTATATACTTTTCCATTTTTAGATTACTCCATATATTTTTTTGCGAATTATAATCCAAAAAAATCTATTTTACTCTTAATTAATACTTAAATAATTAAATTTCCTATTCAATTAACTCTTCAAATTCCAATTCTTTAAATTCATTCTGATTAATTGTAACTTCATTAAAATATTCTATTTTATTTTCAGCAGTTTCTAAATTTTTTTAATTTTGCAATATGAAAAACGGCATCACCTTCTTGTATCAAAGGTATTTCTGATTTTCCAATAATCACACCATCAAAAGATGCTCTAATTTCAAAAACTTCATCATCAAGTGGTTCATCTACATAAGCAATTATTTCATTCTCTTTTACAATATCTCCTAAACCTTTTATTGTTCTAATTATTCCACTCTCAGCTGATCTTATCCATTGACTACTTCTTGATATAATTGGCAACTTAAATCTTTTTCTTTTTATTGTGGTTTTAGGAAGCATTTCAAGCTCTTTTAAAACATTTACTATACCTCTAACTCCTATTCTTATCGATTTTTCATCAAATCTAAGAGCTTCACCTGCTTCATATAATAATACAGGGATATCAATATTTTGAGCTTCTTCTCTTAAAGAACCTTCTCTAAGTTCAGAGTGTAATACAACAGGAGCTTCAAAAACTTTAGCAAGGTTATAAGTTGTTTCATTATTTAAATTTGTTCTAATTTGAGGTAAATTCGATTTATGAATTGAAGCGTATGTAAATCAATACCATAGTCACATTTAGAAACTATTTCATCAAAAAAATATTTTTGTTATTCTACTAGCTAATGATCCTTTTTTTTGAACCAGGGAAAGACCTATTTAAATCCCTTCTATCTGGCATATATCTTGAAAGTGTAGTAACTCCATAAGTATTTACAATAGGAACTAAAATTAAAGTACCTTTTAACCTTTTTAATATTGATAATTTTCTTAATCTTCTTATTATTTCAATTCCATTTAATTCATCTCCATGTATTGCAGCACTTACAAATACAGTTGTTCCTTCTTTTTTACCTTTTATAACATGAATAGGAAGCTTCATCGGAGAGTGATAAAGATTTGGTAATTTTAAATCTATAGTAACATTTTCACCTTTTAGAATTTCTCTATCAGAAATAACAAGCTTTTCCATGTTATGCTCCAATATTATCTCTCTTTATTTTTCTTTTCTTAGTTGAATCAGGTGGTGTTACATTTTTTTTCAATATACTCCATTATTTTTCCAGCAATATCTATTTTTGTAGATTTTTCAATCCCTTCAAGACCAGGACTTGAGTTAACCTCCATTACTAAAGGGCCTCTTGATGAGGGAATCATATCAACACCACAAACACCTAGCCCCCCCATAGCTTTTGCTGCAGCTAAAGCTGTAGATTTCTCTTTTCTATTTAGTTTATACGATGTAGCACTTCCACCTTGATGTAAGTTTGATCTAAAATCTCCTTCTGCACCTTGTCTTTTCATAGCACCTACAACTTCTCCATCAACAACAAATGCTCTAATGTCTGCTCCACCAGCTTCTTCAATAAACTCTTGTACAAGAATATTTACATCCATACCATAAAAAGCATCAAGGACTGACTTTGCCGCTTTTTCACTATCAACTAAAACTACTCCTACACCTTGTGTTCCTTCTGTAATCTTAAGAACAAGTGGTGCACCGCCACTTAATGCAATAACATCTTTTGCAGATGATTTATTTGAAGCAAAGATAGTTTTAGGCATATCCACACTATTTTTTGATAAAACTTGAAGACTTCTTAATTTATCTCTACTTCTAGCAATGGCTAAATTCCCTGACGTACTAAATACATCCATCATTTCAAAGTGTCTTACCATAGCAGTTCCATAAAAAGTTCTACTAGCACCAATTCTTGGAATAATTGCATCAGGAGTTGGTAATATTTTTCCTAAATAATTAATTAAAAGTTCACCTTTCATAATTTCAATTGTACATTTCAAATAATCAATTACTTCTACTTTCCAACCTTTTTGTTCTGCAGCTTCAACTAATCTTTTTGTCGAATAAAGATTTTTATTTCTCGATAAAATATAAATTAACATTTTTAATCCTTTTTTTAATTTTTACTGATATATTCCTTTGATACATCAACTAGAAATTTTCCATTTAGAAAATTCCTTCCTATTAACATTGGTAGCTTCATATCAGCTCTATTAGTTAAAGATACAATACTTTTGTATTTTTTTTCCCATAAACTCTACAACAACTTTTATAGATGGGCGAATTTGCAATTGTCCATTTGAACTTCTAACTTTTTTTTAGTTTATAAAGTGGCATACTCATTCTTTTTCCATGATATGATGGATGTATTTCATCAAGTAAGGTAAAATGAACCGTACCCTCTTCTACTTCAATATCATCACAATGTAAAGCATTTGAGTCTGCTCCTGTATCTACTTTTGCATCTAAATCATAAAGTTCTAAATCTATAATAGAAATTGACTCTTTTTTTCCCACTATCTTCATATTTCTAACTCTTCAATTCTTTTATTATAACGAGTTTCAAAACCTTCTAAAAGTTCAAAGAAACTATTTAATATAAACTCATTGTCTGTTTCTTTATCACTTATTATCTCCATTAATTCAGGTGACTGCAATACTAAAAAAAAGAAGCTTTATTGATTCTTTTAAATTTAAATCTTTTTTTAATAGCTTGATCAATAACACAGTTTGCTGTAACTTTTAAAAAGGAAAGTTCATTATATGGTAGTTTATGTTTTATTCTATAATCATATAAAATATCAATCTTATGACGTGTATCAATAAGTATTTTTTCTATCGATTTACTATATTTAAAGTTATTCTTAATTTCTAATTGTTCTTTTAAACCATCAGCATCATTTATTTTTTTTAAAATCACTATTTACAAAATTTTCTTTTAAGATTTTTATAGTTTTTTTTGAGTAAGATTTTTTGGATTTAAAAAAACTTAAAAAAAACTATAATTAGTATTATAAATATAAAAATAAGATTTCCATAAAGTACCTTTTTTTTATGGAAATCTTATCATAATTCACTTTAAAATTAAACGATTAATTATTAATAATATGTTACTTTATGTAAGGAGTAATATTATGAAAAATATAGAAAAAATTGATTCTTTTCATTTTGATGATATAAAAAATGAAATTCACCCATCAGTTTTTTTTCAAAATGAAGAGTATGACCTTTTTATTTTAAGAATTCCTCACACTTCTAAAACAAATAAATTAGAGTATTACAGTTTAGCTTTTATTATAACTGATAATATGTATTATTATTATAATAAAAATAATAAAGAATTTATATCTTTAGAAAATAGTATTGGTTTTTATAAGTTTATTGATAATTATGTAGATAATACACTAAAAACTGTAAATTTATATTGGTCAGAAATTGAATTAATTGAAGATAATATATATGAAGGCCGAGCAATAAAAGACTTTAATAAACAGTGGTATATTTATAAAACTGATTTAATTAGAATTAATAGGGTTTTAAATAAAGCTATTGAAACATTGACTCTTTTAATGAAAGTTTACAAAAAAAGAAGAAGACTATTTAGAAAGAAACTTTGAAGATCTTTTTGAACATATTAGTAGAGCCAATAGAAATTCAGAACATCTTTTAGAAAAATTAGATTCAATTTATAACTTTCATTTAAATCAAACAAATGAACAAATGAATAGCACAGTATATATTCTAACTTTGTTATCAGGTATATTTTTACCCTTAAATCTAATAGTTGGCTTTTTTGGAATGAATACAACATCTCTTCCATTCACCCAGGAGAATGGTGGCACTTACAATGTCCTAATTCTTTTAGCTATTTCTGGATTATTAGCTACTTTGATTACCTATTTTATGAGGAGAAAATAGAATGCTTACTATTATTGTGAGTACATTATTTATATCTTTAGTTTTAAATGTAATTTTAAAAAAATTTGAACTACCAACTATTATAGGTTATATTTTAACAGGAACAATAATAGCTTATGGATTTAATCTTCATGAAGCTGTAAATAACCATACATTAAAAGAAATTGCAGAGTTTGGTGTTGTATTTTTAATGTTTACTATTGGTCTAGAATTCTCTATTGAACATCTAAAAAAAATGAAAAATGAAGTATTTATTACTGGAACTCTTCAAATATTAATTACAACATTCATAGTCTATGCAATTAGTTTATACTTTTTTTTCTTTTGACAAAAAAGTATCACTTATTATAGCACTTGCAATTTCATTATCCTCAACTGCAATAGTTCTAAAAACTTTTAATGAAACAGGAGAAATAAATAGAAGATATGGACAAAGAAGTTTAGGAATTTTAATAATGCAAGATATTGCAGTAATACCAATTTTACTTATTATTGGTTTTATGAGTAATAGTAATGATAAAATTAGTACTATTTTAATCAATATGTTTATTAGTGGTGCTATATTACTACTTTTATCTTGGGTTATAGGTAAATATCTTTTAGAACCATTTTTCTCACAAATTATAAAAACAAAATCAGATGAACTTTTCATTGGAACTATACTTTTTTTAGCAATTGGGGGGGCCTCATATTTAGCTCATTTATTAGGTTTTTCTTATTCTCTTGGAGCATTTATTGCGGGAATGTTAATAGCAGAAACAAAATATAAGTATCAAGCTGAAGCTGAGTTAGTGCCATTTAGAGATATTCTTTTAGGAATATTCTTTATTACTGTAGGTATGCAAATTAATTTTGAAATAATATTTTCATACTTACATATAATTTTCATTTTATTAATCTCAATAATGCTTTTAAAGTTTTTAATTATTTTTGCAATTATTAGAGTAAATGAAAATAGAAGAGTTAGTATAAAAACTGCTGTTAGTCTTCTTCAAATAGGTGAATTTTCTTTAGCTCTTCTAGAGTTAGCAAGAACAAATTCCTTAATAGGTCCTCCTTATGGTCAGATTCTAATTGTAACTATTGTATTATCTATGATAGCAACTCCTTTTATTTTAAAAAAGCTTACTTTCATAGCTGATAAACTAGCAAAGAAAGATGAAAACAATATAGAATTAGCTGTTGACTCAGCTTTATTAGAAAACCATACAGTAATTATTGGATTTGGAGAATTTGGAAGAAATATTGCTAATATTTTTAAAAATAATGCAGAGTTATATGTTGCCATTGAAAATAATATTGATAATTTTCACAAAGCATATAAAGATAATGAACCTGTAATTTTTGGTAATGCTGTAAAAAAAAGAGATTCTTTCACACGCAAATATAAAAAAAACTCAAAAGGTGTGATTATTGCAATAAACAATCCTCATAAACTATATCATTTGTGTAGTACTATAAAAAAAATATGTAAATACTGATAAAATAGTTGTAAAAGTTCATAGTAATAATGACAAAGAGTTAATAAAAGACCTTGGTATTAAAAACATACTTGTTGAAAACACTCTTACAAGCAATGCTTTTTTTTGAGTTAATACAAGAGAAATAAACGTTAAAAATATGGAAAATAAAAAAGAGTTAAAAAAATTAATACATAAATTAAAATTTAATCTTGAAGATATAAGTCAAATAATTATTGGCTCTTTTGCTTTTGCAATACCTATATCTTTTTCAGAAGAGGCATGGAATATAAGTAAAACAATTCCTTTTTTTTAAACTTAAGTGTTTTACTGTTTTTATCTTTTTGTTTTCTAAGTTTTTTTTACATATCAAAGTATTTTCCAAGCTAATATAAAATATAAAAAGACTGCATTTATTTTTAGGATTATTTTGGCATATACAATTGCTTTTTTTAGTAGTTACTTTAATTTTGTTTTCTATAAATAAACTACCTTTAATAGAAGATCCTATATCTACTTTAAAAAGAATCATTGTTATTTCAATGCCTGCTTCTATGGGCGCAATAATTGTTGATGGATTTGACAAAGAGTAAAGTTACTTAACTTTTATTAAGGTGTATAAACTTTATTTTTTTTATTTTAGATTTATAAAAAACTTACTCTTCATCTTTTTCTTTTGAACTTATTCTTGTAGATTTTAGTTTTATTTTTTTTATTATTTTTAAATTCAGATAGAAGCGCAATAGATAAATTCCCTCTATCTTTTGATACCTGCTTAAAGTTTGTTTGATAAGAAATAATACAAAGTATTGCTGTTTTCGTATTATTAGTACTAAAATATACTTTATGAGTTAGATTTACTTTATTAAAAATATCCGTGATTAACTCTTCTATTAATACAAAATCATTATCTATATCAAACTCAAACTCTAATATATCATTTATAAGTCCATTTCTTTTTAAAGAATAGTTATAAAATACTTTTGTAAAGATGTAACTACTTGGAATATAAATTGTCCTACCTACATTTTTGATATCTTTGATATTTGTATAATCATCAACTTCATGTAATTTAATTTTAGCAAGAGAAATACTTATTATATCTCCTATAGTATGCTTTGTTTCAAACTGAACCATAATTCTATCACCAACTCTTACAACACTTGTAAAAAATATATAAATAGAGCCTACTATATTTAAAAGAACTTCTCTCATTGCAATTGTAAGTGCAGCAGCTACAACACTAAGGAAAGTTACTATATAAATTAGATCATTTATATATCTAAATACAATAAAAATAAATATAGTTAAGAAGTAAAATATAGATATAAATTTAGCAAAATTTCTACTTTTTTCTTCATTAACTCTATTTAAAAGATAAGATAAAATTTTATAAACAATGTATATTATAAAAATAATTACTAAAGTAAAAATATGTTTTGTTAAATTTTCACTCTTGTACTCGACATATTTGTTTTCAAGTTCAAATTTTGACTCTAAAAGATTTTGACCTATTTTTTTCAATATTTTCAGAATATTCTCTAAAAAAATCTATATCACTTTTTATAGATTTCATTTTAACAATTTGTAAATTATCATCTTTAACTTTTTCATATTCATTTTCAAATGTTGATAAAGTAAAATAAAATAGCGTTTTCTCATCTTCATATTTTTTTATAGTTTTATTTAATTCAAAAAGTTTATTTTTGAAGATGAACTCTGATAATGTTATCTCAGGTAAAGTAGTTTTGTACTTAATTAAAAGAGAGTCTAAACTATTGTTTTTTTCATACAAAGATAATTTTGACTTATTAATTGAAAGTTTTTTTTATTGAGTTCTTCTTGTTCAACAACACTAATTTTTTTTGATTTTTTTTAATTTCTCTTCAATCTTTACAATATTTGAAATAACTATACTATAATTTTTATAATTATTATATGTTTTTAACCATGGATTATTTATTTTTTTTAACTGAATCATTTGCCAAAACTGTAATTGTTAAAAGAAACAGTAATATTGAAGTTATTGTTTTCATAAAAAGCCTTTAGTTCATTTTTTTTAATTATATCTTTATATAGTTTTAAAACTTTGTAAAATGTTTTTTTTGTGTAAAAAAAATAGTATAATTTTATCTATATAGATTCAAGGATAAATATATGTTATATTCATCATCTACATTTAATAAAAAGCGTATGTTTATTACTATAAAAAAGTTTATTGGTGCAAAATCTTTTGGAGGTATTATACTCTTTTTGTCAGCAATAATTGCCATGTATTTAGCAAACTCTAAATATTCAAACTATTACTTTGAGCTTTTAAATCTTCCATTTATAGCAGGTATTCCAAATTTTTCACTTAGTATGGATTTAAAAACTTGGATAAATGATGCCTTAATGTCCATTTTCTTTTTATTAGTAGGATTAGAAATAAAACGTGAATTTTTGATTGGTGAACTTTCATCTTTAAAAATTGCTGCTTTTCCTATTATTGGTGCAATTGGAGGAATGCTCGTACCTGCACTAATATATATAGCTTTTAACTTAAATGAAAATATTCAAGGCTTTGGTGTACCAATGGCAACAGATATTGCTTTTGCATTAGCTGTTTTATTGCTTTTTGGAAATAAAATTCCTATTGCTTTAAAACTTTTTTTTAGTAACCTTAGCTGTAACTGATGACATTGGTGCTGTATTAGTTATTGCATTATTTTATACTAAATCAATTAATTTAACAGGATTACTTCTTTCTTTTTTAATAGTGATTATATTAATTGTATTGAATAAAAAAGATGTTAAATCTCTATTTCTTTTTTTACTACTTGGTTTTTTACTTTGGAACTTTTTACATTTATCAGGTATTCATACTTCAATATCTGGAATTATTTTAGCATTTACAATACCAATTACCGCTGCAATTAAAACATCAGATTTTATTAGAAGAATGAAAATAAGATTAAACTATTTTGAAAAAAATGGAAAATTCGAAGCATGAAAAAATACTTTCGCACAAACAAGTTGGAATATTAGATGTAATTGGACATACTTATGATTCAGTTCAATCACCACTTATTAGACTAGAACATAATATTATTCCCATTAGTACATTTTTAGTTATGCCTCTGTTTGCTTTTTTTTAATGCAGGTGTCCAGTTTTCAAGTATATCACTTTCATTTTTTTCATCCTATTAGTTTAGGAATTATATTTGGACTGTTTGTTGGAAAACCATTAGGGATTTTTCTTTTTGTTTATATAGCAGATTATCTAAAAATTGCAAAAAAAACCTGAAACTTTATCTTGGAAGGAGATTTTTGGAGTTAGTTTACTTGGAGGCATAGGATTTACTATGTCAATTTTTATTAGTTCTGTTGGTTTTTCAAATCAAGAATTAATTGATTTAGCAAAAATATCAGTTATAATTGCATCATTACTTAGTGCACTATGTGCAATCGCATGGATATATTTAGTAACAAGAAAGAGAGTTTAAATTGAAATCATTTAAAGCTATTTTAATTTTTTTTATATTTTTGAATAATTTATATTCAAATGATATAATTATTGGAAAATATGATAGGTTAGATTTACCTATGTTAAATCTAAAAGATTTAAGAGCAAAAATAGATACAGGAGCAAAAACTTCATCTTTACATTGTATTTTTATAGAATCAAAAGATAATAAGTTTGTTACATTTGATGTTTTGGACAAAACACATAAGAAATATGAAAATAAAAGATATACTCTTCCAATTGTTCGAATTGCACAAGTTAGAAGTTCTAAGGTATAACAGAAAAACGATATGTAATCTCCACTAAAGTAATTATTTTTAATAATACTTATGATGTAGAATTTACATTAAGAAACAGAAAAAAAATGAATTATCCAATACTATTAGGAAGAGAGTTTCTAAAAAAAATGGATTCTTAGTTGATGTAAGAAAAGAAAATCTTTCTTATTCAAAAACTTATTAAATATAAGGTATTTATGTGAAAATTTTACTATTTATACTTGTATTTTTTAATCTCATATTTGCACTTGACATTGACGTAAAAATGTATGATGAGAAAGAAAGATCAAGTTACTTAATTGAAATAGAAAAGAAATTATTAGATGATAAAAAAAAGCTAGTAAGACCAGAAAAAATACTCGAAGAAGAGATTTATTATTTAGATAAAATCAAAGAGAGTATTGATAAAAAAAATAGTTATTGATGAGATTGATATTTTAAAATTGAATAAAGATGAAGTTTTATCTTCAGATTTATTAAATGCTATAAAATCTCTTTTACAATTAAAAAATAAGACAATTTCACAAAATGAACTATTAATTGATGTACAAAATAAACTTTCAATTACAAAAAAAACAAATTGAAAATTTTTTTTAAAAGAAGATAAAGATAATGCATTACTTTATCAATTGCAATTTGCTTACTTTAAAATTCAAAAGGCAAATATTGAAAAACGAATCTCCTTTTTAGAAAGTTCTTTTAATGAAAATAGAAATCTAATTTATTCTTCAATTAATAAGATAAAAATTGAAGAAGAAAAACTAGTAATTGATAAAAAAAGAGTATTTAGAAAAGAAAATTAATGTACTTTTACAAAAGAAAGCAGAATTAGAAATAGAGCTAGATAAATTTAAATTAGAAGAAAATGAAGTTTTACTCGCTGATACTTCAAAAAAAATAGAAAATAATAATAAACTATATCAAAAAGAGTTAATACAATTAATTGACACAAATATTAAATATATTCTATTTCATTTAAAAAAAAGATGAAAAAACAAAATATCTTGATGTATTAAATGAGATTAATGATTATTCTATAAGATTAGAAGAAGAATATACTTTAGAATATAAAAACCTAACTGCAATACTAAATGATTTTGCAAAAAAAAGAGATTTGGTAATACTAAAATATTTATAGCTAAATCTAGTTCAGAAATGAAAAGTGTATTTGAAAATGTAAAAAACCTATTAACAGGTACTTTGTTTATTTTTAATGAACAAGCAATTACATTTTTTTTAGTCTTATTAAAGCACTATTTTTAATTATACTAGGTTTTATAATTGGTAATATTTATAAAAAGTGGTTAAAAAGAATATCTTCTTCATGGTCAAATATGAGTGATATGTCCTTAAAAATCACTTCAAATGTTGGTTATTACTTAATAATATTTATTGTTTTTATGATTGCAATTTCAAGCTTAGGTATAGACTTAACATCTTTATCTTTAATTGCAGGTGCATTATCAATTGGTATTGGTTTTGGTTTACAAACTGTTGTTTCAAATCTGATTGCAGGGATAATTCTTATGTTTGAAAGAACTATAAGAATAGGAGATATTATAGAAATAGATTCTTTACTAAAAGGAACAGTTAGTGATATAAGAATTAGATCAACTACTATTAAAACATTTGATAATATTGATATTGTAATACCTAATTCATCATTTATACAAAATAATGTAATTAATTGGACATTAGAAGACCCCCCCACAAGAAGATTACATGTTTCATTTGGAGTGGCATATGGAACTAAAATTGAAAAAGTTAAAGAAGTAATATTAAAAGAACTACTTGAGTCTAATCTTAATTTTCTTAAAGGAATAGAAGGTAAAGAACCTGAAATTAGAATGGAAATGATGAATGCTAGCAGTGTAGATTTAGAACTTTTAGTTTGGGTAAAAGCCAATGATAAATTTAGACCTAGTGCTTTAAAATCAGATTTTCTAATTCTTATTTATAATGCTCTTTTTAAACATGGTATAGAAATTCCATTCCCTCAAATGGATATACATTTAGATAGAAAGGTTAAAAATTAATGATAGAGTTAAAAGATATAAATTCCTACGAAGTTTTCAATACTCTTTCTTATCCATTTGTTATCATTGATGATAAAAATAGTTTATTATGGCAAAATAAAAAAAAGCTAAAGTTTTAATTAATACAATAGAACTAAAAGAAAAACTAGCTAATCTAGAAATAAATTTACATAAAAAAGTTATTCAATTAAATAATATTTATTATGAAATTAATTTTTCTCAAATTAAGATTGAATCTAATAAATATAGAACCATAAGTCTTTTTGATGTATCAAAAAGAAAAGATCTTGAAAAAAAGAACAAATAGCAGTAAAAAAAATGTTTGAAATGCTTTCAGAACAATTACCTGAAGCAATTTTAGTTTTTGATGAAACGATAATATATACAAATCCAGCATTTGAAAAAAATGTTAGGTTATTCAAATAAGTATCTTTCAGATAAAAGTTTTAATGATTTATTAGATAATGAAAATCAAGTTATTTTAAAAGAAAATTTAGAATATCTTATTTCAAATAAAAAGAAGAAAGTAGAATTTTTACTTTTTATACAGAGAAATAATAAAAGTTGGATATGGATAAATATAGTTACAAAGATGGTTATTGAAGATAATAAAAAGCTCTATATTAACTTGATTAAAGATATTACATCTATTAAAGTAGAACAAGAAAAACTCCAAAAACTTGCAAATACAGATTTATTGACAAATATTTACAACAGAAGAAAATTTCAAGAACTATTTGATAGAGAGTATAAAAGAAGTAAAAGATATGAAAGTGATTTATCTTTAATATTCTTTGATATTGACCACTTTAAAAAAAATAAATGACACTTATGGCCATGATATCGGAGATATTGTTTTAAAAGAAATTGCAACTATAGTTTCTTCTAATATAAGGGAAACAGATATATTTGCAAGATGGGGGGGAGGTGAAGAGTTTATTATACTTCTACCTGAAACAAAGTACTAAAGCCTATGAAGTTGCAGAAAATATAAGAACTACAATAATGAATAAAGAATTCAAAGAGGTAAATCATATAACTATTAGTTTAGGCGTAACTCAACTAAAAAAAAGAACTTCAAAAAAAAGTTTTTTAAAAAGAGTTGATTTAGCACTTTATAAGGCTAAAGATAGTGGAAGAAATACTTCTGTTTCTTTATAAATAAAAGACAAACCTTTTAAATACTATGATCTTTTAAATTATCTCCCGCATCATTAACGTATTGCTAGAGTTTATATTAGTAGTGTCAAAAAATAGTGATGAAAAAAGATTTTATCTTAATAGATTAGAGAATATTTATATTCTATAAAGTTATAAAAAAAATTAATACTCAATTTTTTATATGCTCAGATTTTTC
>JDSG01000165.1_pt1 | contig 13297 bp, 21 predicted proteins | sample 199341 | NCBI WGS metagenome assembly JDSG01 (sample SAMN02584197, study PRJNA231836) | bioreactor metagenome | isolation source: continuous culture bioreactor short generation time transfer1 day 52 after... | place: Germany: Bremen | reverse complement strand
TACATTTTAAAGTTATCACTTCTATCATATAGAATCATTTCATGACCAATTGTTCCTAAAATAAACTTTTCATCATCTATAAACTTTACTTTTCTAACAGATAATTTATCCTCTTTTTTATAATCTTTTTTAAATTAAAACCATCATGAAGCCAAACTTCTCTAAAACCTTTTAGAGTTGTACTTACAAAAAGTGTTTTTCCATTGTGTCTATCTACGCTTATAATCTTTGGAGTTGTTCTTTCACCTTGTAGAGTAACAACAGGAGGTAAAACTATTTCATCAATCTTTTTTTGAGTAAATAAATCAAAAACTTCAATAGTTCCCATATCATTTGCTACAAATAAATTTGTACCATCAATACAAAATCATATACTAAAGCTCTTGTTTCAAGAGTAAATAAAGGTTTGATATCTTTTGCATACAAAAAGTTTATCAACAGTAAAATCAAGCATATCTTTTTCATGAAGAAAATTATAGCACAAAAATTAAATCCATAAATTTTATTTAAAACAATTAAAAGCTATTTGCTTTTAATTGTAGCTAAGACTAATTCTCTAAGAGTTTTACATGCAACAGCAGTAGAAATACCACTTACATCATATTTTGGTGATAATTCTACTACATCTAAACCTACAACATTTTCTAATTTACTTAAAGTTTGAATAATCTCAAGCATCTGATGAAAGTCTATTCCACCTGGTTCTGGTGTTCCGTTCCAGGGAACACTGATGGATCCAGTACATCTAAATCTATTGTAATATAAACAGGTTTCTCTTTTATTCTTCTAACACATGATTCTAAAGTATTGTATGTAAACTTTTCAAGATGGGTATGTTTTTTAGCCCATTCAAACTCTTCTTTTAAACCTGAACGAATACAGAACTGATTTATATTTCCAATTCCTACTTGGTCATAAATTCGTCTAAGAACAGTAGCATGACTTAATGATTCACCTAAGTAATCCTCTCTTAAATCAGTATGTGCATCAAAATGTATAATTTGTAAGTCATCATATTTTTTTTGATAAAGCTTTTACAGGAGCTAAAGATACTAAGTGTTCACCACCAATCATAATAGGAATTTTATTTGCATCTATGATTTCTTGTACATGCTCTTGAATCATTCTAAGTGCAACTTTTTTATCTCCAAAAGGAAGTTCTAAATCTCCATAATCAAAAAGTTTTAAATTTTCTAAATCTTTATCTAAATATGGACTATAAGACTCTATTGCCCAAGAATCTTCTCTCATTGCATTTGGAGCAAATCTTGCACCTGGTTTAAAAGATGTAGTTCCATCAAAAGGAGCTCCAAATAAAACAGCTTGTGACTCTTCAAACTCATCCTCAAAACCAATAAAACAACTTTTTTTTGTGATTCCACTATAATCTCCTCTCAAAACTATACATATCCATAAATCTAAATGCAAGTAAATTTTCTAATATTGCAAAAAGAACTATAAAATTAATAAAAGAACTTCCACCATATGAAAACATGGGTAGAGGAAGTCCAACAACAGGTGCATAACCTATTACCATCAAAATATTAACACTCATATCTAAAAATATCAAAAGTCCTAATCCGGAGGCAAAAGCACGAATAACATAATCATCATAAAAATAATAATTCAAGGAAAGCAGATGCAAAATTATAAGTGCATAAATAAAAATCAATCCAAAAGCACCTAAAAAAACCATATCTCTCCACAAAATATGCAAATATAAAATCACTAGTAGCAATTGGTAAAAACTTCAACTGTGTCTGTGTTGCCTCTTGGGTCTCTTTTCCAGTTAATCCACCATTTCCTATTGCTATAATTGATTGTTGAACTTGATAACTTGGTTTCTCTGAAAGAAAATCTTGAATTCTTTTTTTTCTGATAATCTTTTATCAAATATGTATATATAAGTGGTGAACTTAGACCTATAGTTATAAAAATAGTTGCCCAAATTTTCCAATTTACACCAACAATAAATAGTATTCCATATCCTACAAGTAAAAGTACTAAAGCTGTACCTAAATCAGGCTCTTTTGCAATCAAAACAAAAGGTAATAAAATATATATAGATAAATATGCAAAATCTTTAAAATCATAACCTTTTTTTCCAGGTTGTCTATTTTGCACTAAATAACCAATCATCAGAATAAACACAGGTTTAAATAGTTCACTTGGCTGTATTGTTAAACCAGCTATTGGCAAGGATAGCCAACGTTTTGCACCTAGCCTTGTTTCACCAAAAAACTCTACAGCTAATAAAAGTATAATCCCTAACCAATACAAAAGTGGAATTAATCTTATATGCCTTCTAATTGGTAAAATAAATACAATTACAAAAGCAATAAGTGATACTGAAAAATAGACCAATTGTTTATTAGCTAATGTCGTACTAATTTCACTTATCAAATTATATGAAAGTAAAATCAAAGGTAGAACAAATATTATTAATAAATAGTCAAAATGAGATATAATTCTTTTGTCAAATAAACGCATAATGAAAGAGTATCAAAATATGGATAAATTTTTTTTATTGTTCAAGAGCCAAATAGACTTGATAAGTTCTTAAGTTTGAATATTGAGGCTTCTAGAAATCAAATAGAACAACTAATAAAAAAAGAATATGTAAAAGTAGATAGTAAAACTGTTGTGAAAACAGGTTTGAAATTAAAAGTAAATCAAGAGATTGAAGTTCACTTTCCTGAAGCTGAATTAAACCCAGTAAAAGATGAAGAGTTTGTAAAGGAATCTTTACAAGATAAAGAGATAAAAATAATATATGAAGATGAACATATTTTAGTCATCAATAAACCTTATAATCTTACAGTACATGATGCCCCCCCTAGTGTAAAAGATGCCACACTTGTAGATTGGTTAAAGTTAAATAATATTTCACTTTCTACTATAAGTGGAGAGGAAAGGCATGGTATAGTTCATAGGCTTGATAAGGGTACTAGCGGTGTTATGGTTATTGCTAAAACAAATGAAGCACATACAAATCTATCTAAACAACTTGAAGATAAAAGTATGGGAAGATATTATCTTGCAATAATTGATTTACCTCTAAAAGATGATATTGTTATTGAAAAACCAATTGCAAGAAACCCTAATAATCGATTAAAAATGGCAATAGTAGAAAATGGTAAAAGTGCAAAATCAGCTTTCTCTAAAGTAGCAATATCAAATAATGAAAAATATGATTTAATTACTTGCAAACTTTTCACAGGAAGAACACATCAAATAAGAGTACACTTAAGCACGATAAATAGGCATATACTAGGAGATAATTTATATGGATTTAAGGGCGAATTAAATAAAATAAATAGATTTTATTTACATGCATATATTCTATATCTAATTCATCCAATTACAAATGAAAAAAATGAGTTTCAAAGCAGACTTAAGTGAAGATATGCAGAATTTTTTAAATATTAATTTTAACATGGAGAGTATAAATGACAAAATTGATGAAACTAGCATCATTAACAGCTTTAATTTTATTAGTTAGTGGTTGTACAAATCAAGCAAACTTATCAAAACCTAAAGTTCCTAAAATTGATGAAACATTAGAAGTTGTTGATTCATCATCTATTAGATCAATTGCTGATATGAATGCAATTGCATTTGAGTGGAGAAAAGTTGATGACCCGAGAGTTATTGGATATCACTTTTATAGAGCTAATATGCAAAAAGATGGCACAAAACTAAAACTTATAGATACTATTGAAAATAGATATACAACTCACTTTGTTGATGAAAAAGTAGAACCTAATACAAAATATGTTTATAAAATATCAGCTGCAACAGGTGCAGAAGAAGAATCAAGAACTACAAATGATTATGTAGTATCTACTCTTCCTAGGTTTGAAGGAGTTAGTTTTATTCAAGCAATATCAAATCTTCCTAGACAAATAAAAATTATCTGGAGACCACATTCAAACGAGAGAGTTGAACAATATAAAATAGAAAGATCTACACCTGAAACTTCTGAATGGAGAAAAATTGCAAGCGTAGAAGGAAGATTACAAGCTGAATATATAGATTTAGACTTAGATGATAATGTAATTTATAACTATAGAGTAATAGCACAAACTTTTGATGATATAGATTCACAAGCAAGTGCTATTGTAAAAGCACAAACAAAACCTCTTCCAGAAGGAATTTTAGATTTAAAAGTAACAAATGACTTACCAAGAAAAATTGCACTTACATGGCAAGCTTCTGAATCTTCTGATGTTATAAAATACAATATTTACAGAAGTACAAATGCAAATAGTTTTTTTGATAAAATCAAAGTACTTGATGCTCAAACATTAAATTTTGAAGATTTTATCAATGAAGATGGAAAAGTATATTTCTATAAAGTTAGCTCAATGGATAAAGATGGCTTAGAAAGTGATTTAAACATAAACTCAGTAATGGGTGCAACATTAAGTAAATTAAATAAACCAATTATTACTTTAGCTCAAATACAAGGTGAAAAGGCTATATTAAACTGGCAACCAGGAGATAAAAGAGCTGTTTCATATACTATTCATAAAACAATTAAAGAAAACTTTTTTTAAATCTAAAACTATTAAATTTGAAGGTATCACTGCTTTAAGATTTGAAGATAAAGATATTGTAAGAGGTGTTGAATATAGCTATGCTATTCAATCTGTTGATGAGTTTGGAATTCTTTCTAAAATTACAAATAAAACTGAATTAGTTTTACCAAAACAAAAAGAGTTAAATTAATAGATGCCTCATATAGTTTTTGATAAATTTAATAAAGAATTAGTAACACCCTTAAAAAAAAGGGTGATGTTACATTTAATTTCATTGCAAAGTCGTATAATTTTACGGAAAAACAAAGAAAAGTAGAATATAAAATCTGTGCAACTAAAGAGAATAAAGAATTTTTACTTACTTTAAAAAATAAAGAAGAAAAGTTTTTACTTAAAGCAGATAAAGTTACCAGAGTTACTCCTGTTCAAATCGTTAAAGATGCTTTAAATAGTTATGTTGAAGAAGTAGAAGCTAATATAACTTTTTCAAATACTCAGAACTTTAACCAAAAAGTAAAACCTAATCAAGAATATTTAAAAGATATTGATTATTTTATAAATGATTTTAAAACAGATAAAGAGATTAATATTGAGATTGGTTTTGGAAGTGGAAGACATCTTTTACACCAAGCAAAAGAAAATCCAAATATTCAATTTATTGGTTTAGAGATTCATACGCCATCAATAGAACAACTTTTAAAACAGATAAAAATTCAAGAAATTGATAATATCTTAGTTGTAAATTATGATGCTAGACTTTTTATGGAGTTTATTAACTCAAATAAAGTAGGAAGGATTTTTGTACACTTTCCTGTACCTTGGGATAAAAAAAACCACATAGAAGAATATATTCAAATGCATTTATAAATGAAGCCCTTAGAGTTTTAAAAGTTACTGGAACATTAGAACTTAGAACTGATAGTAGAAAATATTTTGACTATTGTACTGAACTTCTAACAAATCTTCCAAAAGGAAGAATCACTATTGATATAAATAAAGATTTAAAAGTATCTAGCAAATATGAAGATAGATGGAAAAGACAAGGTAAAAATATTTATGATGTAATCTTAGAGTGTGCTCAAGAAGATGAAGATATTAACTTAGATTACAATTTCTCATTTTCACAAAAAATAGAATATGATGAAATTATAAAAACTTTAAGTACTAAAGCTATTGTAAAAGATGATTATTTTATCCATATTGAAGATTTATTTACTATTGAAGGAAAAGACAACTCTGGACTTATTCAAGTAACATTTGGAAGTTTTGATAGACCATTAAGTAAATATATTTTAGTAGAAGATGGAAAAGCTAAATATTTCCAAGAACTACCTCTTCCTACAAGTGCAAATATAAAAGCACACAACAGTTTAAAGGATATGTTAAAAAAAATGATTACAGCAAAAAATATATATCTTTCATATGATGAAAACAAGTATATTATCAAAAAAAGGTAATTTTTCAATAAAAGAGAGAGAATTTATATTTATTGGTGGAACAAGTGGTAGTGGTAAATCTACTCTACTTAAATCATTTTACGGAGAGATTCCTTTAAAACATGGTAGTTTAAATATTGCCGAGCAAGAAGTATTTGGTATAAAAGGAAAACCTCTTAGACGTCTTAGAAAAGATATTGGTATTATTTTTCAAGATTATAAACTAATTAAAGAGTGGACTATAGAAGAAAACATTATGATTCCTCTTAAGATTAATGGATATTCTCATGATATTTCAAAAGAACAAGCAACAAAACTTTTAGCTCACGTAAAACTTGCACATAGGCAAGGATACTATCCAAATGAGTTAAGTGGTGGAGAACAGCAAAGAGTTGCAGTTGCAAGAGCTCTTGCTCATAATCCTAAAATAATTATTGCTGATGAACCTACGGGAAACCTTGATGACTATTCAGCAGATGTAGTGTGGAATTTACTTAAAGGTGCAAACGAACAACTAGGTATTACGGTTGTAGTTGTAACACATAGAGTTCCAAAAAAACTTTGGAATTAGATTTAGACAGTTATCAATAGAAGACGGGATAATCTATGAAGTTTCTTAAAAATACTTTTGCCTTTGTTATTCCATTAACAGCAATGTTAATATCTTTTATAATTTATCTTTTCTCTTCAAATATATTAGAAAACTACAAAGTAACTATTGCAAATGATTACTCAATTGTAGTTATTACAAATACACCTTTAATAAAAGAAGATATAACTAAACTTGCAGATATAAATGTAGAAAAAATTATAACACTTCAAAAAGACAAGATTATTAGAAATATTAAATCAAATTTATCCAAATCATCTATTGAATTACTACAAAGAAAACTACCTCATTTTTATAAAATAAAACTTGAGATATTTCCGACAACTAGCGAATTAGAGACAATAAAAAATCAACTTTATCAAAATAAAAATATACGAAAAGTTGAAATATTTTCTAAAAATCATAATAGTATCTATTTATTACTACTACTTTTAAGTCAGATTAGTTTCATACTTTTTAGTATTATTACAATATTTGCTATTATAATCATCTCAAAACAGATTAGAATTTGGTTTTATGAACATCATGAAAAAATTACAATTTTAAAACTTCATGGAGCTTCTATTTTATATAGTTCATCAACAATTTTAAAATATGCAATATTTAGTTCACTTATATCTTTTGGAATCGTATCTGGTATATTTATTTACTTAGTTGATAATATTGGTGTATTACTTCCAAATGACTTAGAAAATATTGTAATAGTTAGTTTAACAGTTGAGAATTCTTTAATAAAGGTTTTCTTATTATCTTTTGGTATTTCAATTTTGACAATACTTGGAGTACTTATTAAATATAAAATGAAACATGATTAAATATATATTTATACTAATTTTAATTTTTTCATTTCTTGATGCCTCTACAAAAACTATTGATAAGAAAATACAAAGCAATCAAAAAATTCTAGAAAAGAATGAATCTGTACAAAAAAAAACAGACTTACAAATAAAAATTTTAGCAAAACAAATATCTAATCAGAATAAAGAACTTACAAAACTAGAAGAAGATATAAAAGTAAATAATGAAAATATAGAGAAACATGAAGAACAGTTAAAAGAAGCAAAAAAAGCATTAAATAGTCTACAGAAAAATTCAAAATCATTAATTAGAGAAAAAAAAGATAATGAAAAACAAATTGTTAAAATAATCATTGATGATTTTTCTTCTTCAATCGCATTAAAATTAGCTAGTGAGAGCTCAATTGATGAGTTGGTTGATACTGAGATTTATACTATACTTTCTCAAAGTTCTAAAGATGAGATTCTAAAACTAAACAACTCATATGAACTTATCACACAAAATAAAAAAAGTAATCAAGAAAGAATAAAAAGAATAAGTAGTTATATCGAGAAAAGAAAGAAAAAGAAAAAAGAGTTAAATACTCTAAAAAAGAAATATTCAAAATCTTTAGTTTCCTTAGAAAAAAAAGCATAAAGATTATCAAAAAGAGTTGAAAAGAACCGTAAAAAAAACAGGACTCTTTAAAACAACTTCTTGGAAAACTAAATATTCTTAAAAAAAAGAAGAGTTAGAAAAACAACGTAAAACCAGAATTGCTAAAGCTAAAAAATTAGCAGCACTAAAAAAAGAAAAAGAGAGAAAAGAAAAAAGTTCTAAAAAAAGTAAAGAAAAATATAACGTGGAAGAGTCAAGAAACAACAAATATGCAAAAGATATTGATTTAGATGTGAGAATGATTGGTTCATCTACTTCTGGAGTCAAAATTTCTAAATATAAAGGGCGAAAAACAATTGCTCCACTTGATTCATTTAAAGTTGTAAAAAAAATTTGGAACATATTTTGATCCAGTTTATAAAATTGAATTATTCAATGAATCAGTAGTTTTAAAAACAAAAAAACCACAAGCTAAAGTAAAATCTATCTTCAATGGTAAAATTGTATATGCTAAAAAAAGATGCAGGAATGCTTGAAAATGTAGTTATTATACAACATAAAAATGGATTACATACAATTTATTCACATTTAGATAAAATCTCTCCATCTCTAAAAGTAGGAAGATGGATTAAAAAAAAGGTTATGTTGTAGGAAGAGTAAATGATACATTGACATTTCAAGCAACAAAAAAAATGAAATGCACGTAAATCCAAAAGACCTGTTTAGAATTTAATAAAGCTATTATTTTTTTAAATAAAAAAAGGGAACAGCTTAAAACTGTTCCCCCCCTTTTATAATTTTAAAGCAAATTTAAATTAGTGTAAATCAGCGTTTAATTTAACTTCTCTAGTTGATCTCATTGCAATAATTTGACCGTTTACAGAGTTTTGTCTAAAGTGAACTCCATTCACACCTTGGAAGTCCATACCTCTCATAAGTTCTTTAATCTCTTTATCTGGATTAATCTCTTTTAATGCTGCAACAGCTTTTTCAGATAATGTAACTTTTGTTCCTGGTAAAATTGTTACACCAGCATCTAAAATACATCCATCACCAATTGCAGTACCTGTACAAGAGTTAGCACCTAATAATGTATTCTCACCAATTGTAACTGGTACACCATCTGTTCCTGAAAGTACTCCAAGAATTGAAGCTCCTCCACCAACATCAGAACCTGCTCCAACTTTAGCAGATGATGAAATTCTACCTTCAACCATAACAACACCTTCTGTACCTGCATTAAAGTTAATATATGCAGCACCAGGCATTACAGTTGTTCCAGCTGCAATTTGTGCACCGAATCTAACTTTTGAAGTCTCTAAAATTCTTGTGTTATCAGCAGGGATAACATGAGATAAGAATCTTGGGAACTTATCTACCATTGTAATTTCAGGGTATCTTCCAGTTAATTTTAATGAAACCTCATTTTCTCTTAACCAATCTAATTCTACAGGCTCATTTCCGATCCATGCACAGTTATGTAATGCACCAAAGATACCATTTAAGTTTAAGCTTCTTAATGCAGCTTTTCCTGTTGATAATGCATATAGTTTTAAATATGCTGCTTCAACAGACTCAACAGACTCATCAGCAAAGATAAATACAACTTTATAATCATCAGCAGTAAATCCTGAATCAATTGGTAACGAAGCTAATTGAGATACAATTTGAACATTTTTATGTTCAGCACCTTTTGCTTCAGGAATATAAGGTCTAAATGACTCAATACAAGAAGTTAAAAAAGTATCACTTACAGAACAAACTAATTCTGATTTAGAAGTATCTACTTCAACTCCTGCATCTTTTAATGCATTTAAAAAGATTGCAGCTGAACCAAAATTTTCTTCCCAATTTACTACAGGAAATGTAGCTTGTAAAATTTTGTCAGGGTTTAATTGCCCTCTATCAACTCTTGCAATACCAAAACCAATTGGGTTTTTATACCAAGACTGTGCTTGAATTTCTTCAACTTTTGCTTTAAAATCCTCTTTTGTGAATGCCATTACTCTTCCTTAAAACTTTTTTTCGCGATTATACATAAACATTACATAAAAACTGATAAAATTTAAAGTTTAATATATAGTGTCCATATCAATTGTGGCCATTGTAGAGTTTATACTATGAAGTGCTATTAACAATGCTTTTATATTTGAAGATCTTAATACTATTTCATATCTATATTTATTGGCTAGTTTAAAGATTGCACATTGCCCAAAACCTACAACTTCTATATTCTCATTTTCCTTTAATTTTTTTACATATAAATCTAATTCATCTTTTACTTTTAAACCATTTGTATGTGCAAATATTACCTTTGCCATTTTTACATATGGAGGATATAAGCCCTCTCTAAATACTAGTTCTGTTTCTAAAAACTCTTGATAATCACACTCTTTTAAATAGTAATCAAAGAACTCTTCATTTTTAGTCTGTATAATTACTTCACCCTCACCTTTTCTGCCACTACGACCTGCTATTTGGATAAGTAAGGATAGTGCTCGTTCTCTTGCTTTATAAGAGTTCATATTTAATACTGAATCAATTCCAATAACTACTGCAAGCTTTACATTATGATAGTCATGACCTTTTGAAAGCATTTGTGTACCAACTAAAATATCAATTTTATTTTTATTAAAATCATTTAAAACAGCCTTTAATTTTGTATCTGTTTTTATCTCATCCCTATCAAATCTTTTTATAGTATTTTCTGGAAAAAGTTCATTTAACTGAGTTTCTATTTCAGCAGTACCAACTCTTAAATTATGAATTATTCCATTATTACAAGATGGACAAGTTTCAGGTATCTTTTGTGCAAAACCACAATAATGACATTTTAAAGCTAAATCATTTTTATGTAAACTCATAGAAACAGAGCAATAAGGGCATTGAACAGCTTTTCCACATGAAGTACAAACTTGATATTTAAAATTGGCTCTTGTAGGTAAAAAAACAATAACTTGATTTTTATTATTTAAAGTTTGTGAAATTTTATTTAGTATCTTTGGTGATAATTCTGATGAAGACTCATCAAATATAATATTTTTATTAGTTTGAAAAAAAGTCTCTTTTAATCTATAAAAAGGAAGTTTATTAAAAGATGAGATAGAGGCTGTTGCACTTCCTAATATCAATCTTATATCAAATTTCTTAGCTATATAAGTACTTAAATCTTTTGCATGATATCTTGGTCTACTATCACTTTTATATGATTCATCATGTTCTTCATCTACAATTATTAGTTTTAAACTTTTAAAAGGTAAAAATAGTGCTGATCTTGCTCCTGCAACTAATTTTATCTCTCCTTTATAAACACCTTCAAGTATCTCATCTTTCTTCTTCTTAGTAACCTTTGAGTGCCAAATAGCAACATGTTTATCAAAAACTTTCTCTAATCTTTTTTTGCATTTGTGGAGTTAATGAAATCTCAGGCATTAATAATATTGCTTGATTACCTTCATTTAAAACTTTTTCAATAGTTTTTATATATATTTCTGTTTTCCCACTTCCTGTATCTGCAAAAAGAAGTGCTTGTTTTTCTTTTTCACAAAAAGTATATGCATTTTCTTGTTCTTTTGATAACTCTATCTTTGAGTTAAACTCTATGTATTCTTTATTCTTTTCTATATTTTTATCAAAAGGAATATAAAGTCCAAGTGCTTCACCTAAAGAGCATACATAGTATTGAGAAATGAAACTTGCTATTTCAAATATTTTACTATCATAGAAAAAAAAGATGTTATTTCACTGATATCTACACATTTAAAAGTTGGTTTCTCAACTTTTTTTTATTATCACAGCTTCAGTTAGTTTTTTTCTATTTCTTATCGATACTAAAACTTTTGCACCGACATCTAATTCATCATTATATTGATAAGTTAAAGGTTCTAAGGGTGATTTTAAAAGAGCAACTTCATAATAATTCATTTTTTTTACTCATACTCTTTACATAGTGAAATTTTACTTTTACAGTTAAATGAACTGTTTTCAAATACAAACTCTAAAAAGGTTTTATCATTTAAATAAATTTTATAATCTTTCTCTGACATTTTAATCCATTTACCTTTTTCTCTGTCAATTTCGTTTGTTGAGATTAAAGGAAAATCCAATATTTTTTCAAATAATAAGTTTCCCTTTTCATTTATACTTGCATTATCAATTTCAATTGTTTCATTATCATTATTTATAAGAACTTTTTTTGTTTTTATTTTAGATAATGATGATCTAATCAAAGCAATATCTGATTTAATTTTTGTCTTAATAGTTAAAGAAATAGAGTCTTTAGATTTAAAAACAATATATGTGGTTAATATAGATATTAAAACAATAACTATAATTAATTCAAAAAGAGAAAAAGCTTTTTTTTCATGGAAACTATAGTCTAGGAATTTTATCTGAAAGAAGTTCTAAATCCCTTTTAACATCGCATGTTCTTGAGTCATGCGAATATAAGCTGCTAATAAATCTTTAGTGCTATTATTTTTATTTATATCCAAATATTTAGTAAGCTCATTAACTAAAATTTCATCTACTTCAATTGTATATGCCATGTTATTTATATGAAAAGTTAACTTATTTTCCACTATTTTTAGCCTTTAAAAAAAGTTACTGTACTATCAATTCGTAATAACATATCTTGATTATTTCTTTCCAATTCATCATTTTTATTTTTTAAAGCATCTAAATCTTGACGTAAATTTTCATTCTCTTTTTTTATAAGTTCATATTCGTGAATAAGTTTATCAATTTTCATATTTAGTTTGTCAACGATTTCCATGGATTTATTCTATCTAATTAATCTAGTAAAATTATTTAAATTTATAATTTTAATTAAAATTATTAATCCTCGATGAATAGTTTTCCTTGTTGATACATTGCTGCTACTGCTTTTCCCCCCCACTGTGAAAACAATTCTAACTCTTCTGAAGAAAACTTAAAATATTCATTTATTTTTTTTGAATTAAAGTTCTCTCTTTTAAGTCAAACTTATCATCTGCATGTATTAGAATCATTAATTCTAATACAACAATTTTCTTACTCTTTTTACTTTTAAAATCTTTGATAGTATCATCAAGTGAAAAATCTTCTATATCAAAAACATCATCATTTTCAATTCCCATTTCAGCACAATATTCTAAAATAATCTCTTCTTCTTTTTCACCATATTCATTATCAATTCTAGCTAAATAATGTGCAAGTTGTAGAAAAGAGAATTTCTCTTTTGTTTGTAGTTTCATTAATAACATATTATATTTTCCTAATTTTTAATCTTGCAATGTAATTATAATGATTGAAAGTTAACAAATACTAAATAAGTT
>JDSG01000164.1_pt1 | contig 13346 bp, 24 predicted proteins | sample 199341 | NCBI WGS metagenome assembly JDSG01 (sample SAMN02584197, study PRJNA231836) | bioreactor metagenome | isolation source: continuous culture bioreactor short generation time transfer1 day 52 after... | place: Germany: Bremen | reverse complement strand
TTTACCAAGTTCATGGGGGGGCTATAATGCGATGGACAAAAAGAATTTGAAAGCTATTTTTAAGAAATATGGAAATGGGAAATTGCGGACATATCCTACCACTAGTTTTTTTTGAGTATTACTTTTATTATCCATACATCAAAGGTATGAAGGTGCTAAAACCTTTGAATTATATGTATTATAACAAAGAGGAAGCAATAAAAATCCTTGAAAATGAGCTTGACTGGAAGTATTATGGGGGGGGTAAGCACCATGAATCAAGGTTTACAAAGTTTTTTTCAGTCATACTATTTACCAGAGAAATTTAATTATGACAAAAGACGGGCCCACTTATCTAGTTTAATTCTTGCTGGTCAGATTACTAGAGAACAGGCTCTAATTGAAATGGAGCAAAGTGTTTACACAACAAATGAATTATGCGAAGATAGAGAATATATATGTAAGAAACTAGATATTTCGGTAGATGAGTTTGACAAGTTAATGAATGCACCGAAGAGATTATACTCGGATTTTCCTTCTGATAATAAACTAAGACTGTTACTATATAAGATTAAACGACTTATTAGTAAAAAAAGATTTAGTGTGAAAGTTTCTGGTGAGCTGTTTGCGGATATTTGTGATCTGTTAACTTGGATTAATGAATGACTTATTAGTATGCTGGAGGTAAAATGATTGTTATAGTTGATTATGGCATGGGCAATATTGGTTCAATTGGAAATATGTTAAAGAAGATTGGTGAAAAAGTGATAGTTTCATCAGATGTAGATGTTATTCAAGATGCAAAAAAAACTCATTTTGCCGGGTGTTGGAGCATTTGATTATGGTATGAACAATATTCATGATTACGGATTATTTGATATCCTAAATGAAAAGGCGCTTGTTGAGAAAGTACCAATTCTTGGCATTTGTTTGGGCATGCAACTTCTTTCAAATGGAAGTGAGGAAGGTTCTGAAAAGGGGGGGTTTGGATGGATTGATTCAGACACCATTAAATTCCAATTTCCGGATAATGACAAAACTTATCGCCTGCCACATATGGGCTGGAACTATGTTGATGTGAAGAATTACTCAAATATTTTCAAAGACATGAGATATGATGATAAAGGCCCTAAATTCTACTTTGTTCATACATATCATGTTAGATGCAATGATTCTTCAAATGTACTTTCAACAACATATTATGGCAGAGATTTTCATTCAGCAATTTATAAAGATAATATTATGGGGGGGACTCAGTTCCATCCTGAAAAAAGTCATAAGTATGGCATGCAGTTGCTAAGAAATTTTGTGGAGATTAAATGATATGCTTGAAACTAGAGTTATACCATGTTTGTTGATTCGTAACAATGGATTAGTGAAGACGATTAAATTTAAGAAAGCAAGGTATTTAGGTGATCCAATTAACGCAATCAAAATATTTAATGAAAAAGAGGTAGATGAGTTAATTGTTCTAGATATTGATGCAAGTCTTGAAAACAGAAAACCAAATTATGAGATGATTTCAAAAATCGCATCAGAGTGTTTTATGCCTGTTTGCTATGGTGGGGGGGGTATTACTTCAATTGATGAGATAAAGAAGATATTTAGTTTGGGTATTGAGAAAGTGTCAATAAATTCAGCAGCACTCAAAACACCTGACATTATTAAGAATGCTTCTGATATGTTTGGGTCACAGAGCATTGTCGTTTCGATTGATGTCCGATCAAACTTCTTTGGTAATAAGATGGTCTATACAAAAAAATGGAAAAGGCCTTTCATCAATAAAACCTGTTGAATACGCAATGGAAATGGAAAAAATGGGAGCTGGTGAGTTATTAATCAATTCTGTAGATTATGATGGCAAAATGTCTGGCTATGATATTGAGCTTATAAGGAGTATTACTGAGGCGGTAACTATACCAGTTATAGCATGTGGTGGCGCCGGAAGCTTAGTCGACTTAAAGAATGCGGTAGAACAGGGGGGGGCATCTGGCGTAGCAGCGGGGGGAGTATGTTTGTCTACCAAGGCATACACAAAGCCGTTCTGATAAATTATCCTTCTTCAAACGAACTATCCGATCTCTGGAAATAAAATTTATTAAGGATTAGCTATGAGTAAACATAAGTGGGATTCAAGTCATTTCATCAATGGTCTATTATGGAACTACAGCAGTATGATTGTGCTTGCTGTTGGCGGGATAATGTTCAATGCGCTCATTGTATTGTTCTATGACGTAGCAACGCTAGGTTTATTTAATCAAGTATATGCATACTATATTGTGATTTCTCAAATCTCCGTATTTGGTATTCATTCTTCAGTATTGAAATATCTCTCAAATACTGGTCAGGAGTCAAGTAATCATATTCTCGCATCAGCAGTACTCAGTGTACTTGCTATATCTCTAGTTGTTACATCAATAACTTATTTAGTATGTAAGAGTCTTATAAATGATGATAGATTGATAAGAGGCATGATTTCTGTATTACCAGCGTACACTTTTTTTCCATTAACAAAGTTATGCTAAATGCTTTTAATGCAATGTCTAAAATGAAAGAGTATAGTATCTTTCAAATAATTAGAATAGTAAGTATCATTGGCAGTATCATTGTGATTTATCTATTAGGTATACCTCCAATCTATGTTTGTTTGAGTTTAACTGTTAGTGAAATTATTCTATTTACACTAATCATGGCATATTCATTTCAGACGAATCTAATAAAATGGACTATTTCATTCAAATGGTGTAAAAAGCATATCTTGTTTGGAGTTAGAGCACTGCCTTCCTATGTAGTATTGGATTTAAACTCAAAAGTAGATATCATTTGCTTAGGTATACTGGTGCAGATAATACAATCATAGGTATATATTCCTTTGCCGCACTGTTTGTAGAGGGATTTTATCAATTATATGTTGTTGTCAGGAGAAGCATTAATCCACATATTGCCAAGATGTATAGGGAGCAGATTATAAATCAATCACTGTTTAATAAAAAGAACAAAAGACTACTGCATATTACTGCACTGCTTATGAATTTACTACTAATCCTTGGTGTATATATCATATCTGTTTTGATTGGATATGAGTATTTAGCAGCAATACCATCATTAGTCATTATTTCTGCAGGTATATCTATTAATAGCTACTACATTATACTTGGGAATACAATGTCCCAAATAGGTAAACCTGAGATTGAGTCAATGATCAATTTAATAACTGTAAGTGTGAATTTGTTTCTAAACATCTTTTTGATACAGCAATGGGGGGGAATGATAGGAGCGGGTCTAGCTACATCAATATCCTATTTTGTTTATAGTATGATTCTTAAGAAATATGTTACTCAACATTTTGGTCTACTTTTGGTATTGGGGGGGGAAAAATGAAATTAAAAATTGGGCACACACTATTTGCATTCGCAAGCATACTTAGTGTAATAGCATATTATTTGGCGACTAAAAACAGTCAGTTGATGTTAGAAGGTTACAATATAATGTTTGTTATTGTTCTAATAATCACTTGTATGGTATTTGGTAGCATATTTATCAATAAATATCATGAGATGAAGAATGACGATATTATAAAGATTATTGTGGTAATACTCATAAGTATGATTGCAGTAAATCTGATTGTGTTGAATAGTACACAATACAATCAGTCCAAACAATCCAATTCTATATTGGAACACTTTCTTAGTTCTGGCGGTAGAAAAATGGAAACCGTCACAGTTGATTATTATACGTATTTAGCTAATTTAGGACCTGTATTCTATGATATCTTTACAGATAAAACAATCTATATTGATGAAAGTGTTAAAGATGATTATAGGATATTCCCGTTTAGACACATGAAGCCCGTGGTTTCCAGGTTGTTTGTTGAGGATGAAGATTATCTTATTGAATATTTGCATAACAGCAAAAGGCAGGTTATTCATCATTACGATGAGGAGGGGGGGAATGAGGAGCTACTTCTGTTGTTTACAGGAAATGATTTTGAGGATTCTAGTAATGTATATATATTTGAGAGAAATGGCATAATTATAGTGTTGCCAGATAAATATGAGGTTATTAATAGAGAAAAACTGAACCATGGTATGTTATTTGAACATGTTACTGAATATAAATACAAAACTATTATTTTAGAGTTGGAAAGTGACAAAACGATTGAGAGAGTGATGCCAAGCAAAACGGAAAAAAACGATGTTGATTTTTCTATTTTTTTGTTTTTGCTAGTGGATTTGCACTATTAGTTCCACTTATAAGAGTTAAACCGAAAGCAATGAATTTAGCGATTTTGATTGCTTTTATTGTTGGTGCAGTTTTACAAATATGCGTTGTGATGATAATGGGAATCAGTGGAATCACAATAAATCTGAGAAACACAGTGATATTAGAGATTATTCTGTTATTAAGTTATAATATCTTTTTTTCATATACGCGAAGGGACCAAAAAGAAGTACAAGATTTCATATTTGAATATTGCTCTTTTATTAATGGTTTTTAGCATTATAGCATACTTCTCAATAGTTCCTTATACATTTCTATCATATGATTCCTATATGAATGTATTGGTGGGCAAAGAAATTGCATATATAGGTGCTTTTCAGAATACTATAAGTCGACTTACAATGTTTTCATTATTGAGCCCGTTATGGCAAACAACAGCTTCTATGTTTGGTGTGCCACTTAATTATGCTATTCAGCCGGTATTTGCTTCGACGGGGGGGATACTTACTTTGGTATATTTGCAGATTAAAATACTCAATAGAAAAGGAATCAGCAATGAAATATCAACTATGCTAAGTATCTTAGTTGTTGCTAGCATATTTACTGTTCCGGAAGTTATAATAAATTTCACTTGGATACTGAATAATCTTGACATTGGTATAATGTATGGAATTGCTATAGCTCTTTTTATCAGATATCAACATTATGAAACGAGTGCTTATCTATATCTTTCATTTGCATTAATCATCATTACTGGAATCGTTAGAATTGAAGGTGGCGTATTTGTGATATTACTCTTGATACTAGTATTTACTTCAAGTGTTACGCTCCATATGAAAAAGTCATTGATAACATTGTGTTCTCTAATATACATGTTCTTAAATCTATATTATTTTCTAAATATAAAGGATATAGAAGAGGGATTTTGGAGCCCTAGGAACGCAGTGATTTCTTCATTTCTCCTAGTTGCAGTTATGGTTATTGTCTATCTTGAAAAATATTGGCGTCAAAGATTTAACATTTTAGTTGAAAACATTGATTTATTAATGTTAATTACAATAATTGTCTCAGTGATATTTATGTCGGTACTAAATCCAACGAAAGCTATGCTAAACGCAGGAAATTTAATGATGAATGTAGTATCTACAGGTTATTACGGTATTAGTTTTATAGGAGTGCTATTAATAATTGTGTGTTACCAAAGTAAAAAGATAATCATTAGCAAGGAATTACGATTTCTTTTGATAAATATCAGCTCGTATATTCTATTAATATTTCTTATGATGCTAATAAGTATACATAGTAGTAGAGTGGGGGGGTATGGTGATTCCACTTGTAGAATGCTACTACATATTACACCAACCGTTGGCATACTGCTGACACAAATTTTAACGGAAACTATGGTACCATCAAGAAGGAGGGTCAATAATATAAATGGATAAGATTACTAATGCAGAAATGTTGAATCCTAAAAATATAGTACTTACAGCATTGTTTTCTATTTTGTGGGCAATCGTAAAGTATCTACCTTCTCCATGGTTTAATTCAACAAGGTATGTCATACTGAAAATGTTCTGTAAAAAAAATTCATTCCAGATACATTGGAGAAAATGTGACAGTGTGGTTTCCATGGAATATTGAAATAGGCAAAAACGTTTCAATAAATAATGGATGTACCTTAGATGGAACAGGAGGCATCATTGTAGAAGATTCTGCAAGAATAGCCACAAACGTAGGAATTTTAACTGCTGATCATGGGTATGAAGACAAAGATATATTGATTAGAAAACAAGGTTTCAGAATTGCACCTATTATTATTGGCGAGGATGCATGGATAGGTGCTTCTACGAATATAACTAAGGGCGTTGTGGTTGGAAAAGGAGCTGTTATTGGGTGCTCAAGTGTAGTAACAAAAAACGTACCAGATTATAGTGTAATTGCGGGGGGGAACCCTTCAAAAATAATCAAATATAGAGTCTGAAAGGATAGTTAAATGTGCGGAATCTTTGGAATGAATAATCTAGAGGGTGGTAGTTACTCAGATTATAGTATAGGTATTAATAGATTGTTTCGTTTGTCGGAATCACGAGGGAAAGAGGCGGCAGGTGTTTGCTTAGTTAATGAATCAAAGATTACTATTTGCAAAGGATCTCTACAAGCAACCAAGTTCATTAAAAGAAGTGAATACAGAAATTCACTTAAAGCACAATTTGAACTGGCAAAAGAGTATAGATTTGCTATGGGACATGCAAGAATGATTACAAACGGCAGTTTAGACAATTCAAATAACCAACCTGTTATTTATAATGACTTGGTTGCTATTCATAATGGAATCATTGTCAATGATGATGAGGTGTGGAAGAAATATATTGATATTAAGCGCTATGCTGAAGTTGATACGGAAGTGTTATTAGGACTTATTGAGCATTTTTACAAAGGAAATTTAATCAATGCTTTCATGAAATCAATGGAAGAGATAGAGGGTAGTGTTAGTATAGCATTATTATCAAAACATACGGATGACTTATTGTTATACACAAATATTGGATCACTATATGTTTTGACTAATCAAAGTAAAACAAGACTAGTATTCGCTTCTGAGCGATATATATTAGAAAAATTCATAGAAGCTGAAAAAAAAGCATCAGCTTTTGATGTACCTTCAATCTTCAAAATTAATCCCGATTCAGGTATGTTAATAAATTTAAAGACAAATGATATTAGATATTTTGACAAAAGTAATCATTTCGGTAATCATGTTGAAGGTGGAAAAGAAAAAGAAATTGAATACATACAGATGAATTCAATCAAACAAGTCAGTGATTCAATCAATTTAAATGTAAAATACTCTGAACTAAAGAAATTGATGGGTGTTAATGAATCAAATATTCGTAATCTAAGAAGGTGTACTAAGTGTTTGCTTCCTGAAACATTTCCTGGCATCACATTTGATGACAAAGGTGTATGTTCTATGTGTAATACATACTTACCGCAAAAAAAGCAAAAATATTGATTTATTGATGAAAGATATTGCCTGCAATTCGAAAGAGACAACAGGAGCAGCTAATTATGATTGTTTAATACCTGTTAGTGGTGGTAGAGATAGTTGTTATAGTCTCCATTACGTTGTGAAGGAACTTGGATTAAAACCAGTAGCCTATACTTATGACTGGGGGGGTATGGTGACCGATTTAGCTAGAAGAAATATACAGAGAATGTGCGCTGAGTTGAAGATTGAGCATATACTAATCTCAGCAGATATTGGTAAAAAAAGGAAAAACATCAGGATGAATGTTGGGGGGGCATGGTTAAGAAAGCCTAATATAGCAACAATTCCGTTATTTATGGCAGGTGACAAGCACTTTTTTTTATTACGCACAATTGCTAAAAAAAACAAATGAAGATATCTAATATATTATTTGGTATGAATCCCCCCCTGGAGGAAACAAATTTTAAGGTTGGCTTTACAGGAATTCGTGAGAATCGTGATGATGGCATTTTTTTTATGATTTGTCCACTGGCAACAAACTAAGTCTGTTTAGTTACTATGCGAAAGAAGTTTTGAGAAATCCGTCTTACATAAACACATCGCTTATTGATACACTTATTGGTTTCATGTCGTACTATATGATACCTAAAAATTATTTGCAGCTATTTGACTACGTGAATTGGGATGAAAATCAAGTTGTAAACACAATTATCAATGATTATGGGTGGGAAAAAGCGCCTGATACTGATGCGACATGGAGAATTGGCGATGGTACAGCACCATTTTATAATTACATATACTACAAAATCTGTGGCTTTTCTGAGTTTGATACGTTCAGAAGCAATCAAATACGTGAAGGTAAGATTGATAGAAAGACTGCTATTGCTAGTATATACCATGAAAATGAACCAAGAGTAGAAGCATTTAAATGGTATTGCGATACTATTGGAATCAATCCAATTGAGGCAGTTAAAGTAATCAATAACCAAAAACCAATTTATGAGAGGATATAGGATGAAACAATTGATAAGATTACGAGATTACAACAATGTCAGCATAGTAATACCTGCATACAATGAAGAAGAAGGTATTAAAGACACTTTAGATGAATTGTTGGGTTTTGATATGATAAGTGATATGGAAATTATAGTAGTTAACGATGGCTCTTCTGATAGCACTAATGAAATTTTATCAAATTACAATATGATTAAAATCGTGCAGCATAAACTGAACAAAGGATATGGTTCATCAATTGTTTCAGGAGTCAAAGCATCAACAAAGAGTATTGTTGTTTGGTATGATTCGGATGGCCAACATAGCCCACGTGATCTAATTGCTGTTATAAACGAATTGATTGACAATGAATATGATTATTGTATTGGTGAAAGAGGAGCTGATTCTTATATTGATCATTCTAGAGTGTTTGGAAAATGGATTCTTAAGAAGTTTATTCAAATGATGATATTAAATCGAACTATGGATTTCAATTCAGGGCTTCGTGCATTTAGAAAAGATGTATTAAAGAGATATCTTTCTCTTTTGCCAGAAAGGTTTGGTGCATCAACAGTAACGACATTGCTAATGCAGGAACGAGCTTATTATGGTGGGTGTGTTCCGATTACTGTTAGAGAAAGAGTTGGCAAGAGTTCTGTAAATCAAATTAAAGACGGATTTATGACCATGGGTTTGATATTTAATGTTGTAATATTGTTTAGACCGATGAGTGTGTTTGGTGCTTTAGGTCTTATTTCTATACTAATCGGCAGTGTTTACGGAATTACAGAAGCACTTCAATATGGACTAGGTATTCCCACGTTAGCAGCAATTGTTATCATATTTGGATTTCAAATACTATTATTTGGAATAAGTGTATCTCAAATAAGTAAAATGAGAAAAGAAAGTTTGGAGAAAGAATGAAACAAAACGAGCAAACATGTAAGGTATGTGGTTATCAGCATTTCAGAGATAAGATGACATTGGGTGAATACTCCATTATTGAGTGTAATAGATGTGGATTTGTTCAAATTCAAGATGTTGAACTATATGAAAAGTACGATTACAGTGAAAAATACTTTATGAATGCAAAATACTACGATAAGGTAACTATAAAAAAAGGAGAATCAACGTAGAAGGAATATATTATTTAAATACTGTATATTGAATAGCAGAGTCATAGATATTGGATGTGGTTCTGGCGACTTTGTTTCATACATTGATAGTTACTATGATGCCTATGGTTGTGACTTTTCTGACTTTGCTATTGAGACTGCACAGCAAAAAAATCCCAGTATTTCTCATAAATTTCGGGTCGGAGACGCAAATGAAGGAGTTAGTCGGGAAGTACTTTTTGATGTAGTATGTTTATGGGATGTAATTGAACATGTACACGAACCAAAAGCAGTATTTCTTCAAGTGCTTAATTCAATTCACAATAACGGTTATATAGTAATGTCAACCCCCCCCAATATTGGCGCCTTGTTTGCCAAGCTCCTAAAAAGTAGATGGCCTTTTATGACACCGCCAGAACATGTTAGTTTCTTCTCAAAGAAAAGTATGAAAGCACTTGTCGATGAATGTGGCTGTGATATCATAGAATGGTCAACAAAGGGCAAATGGGTAAATATTGCATTTGCTATGTACAAGATAAATCGAGTAAGACCGGATACTATTCCAGAGTGGTTTATTGATAAGTTTAGTAAGGGAATATTGAGTAAATTAAATGTTTATGCTCCAACATATGATATCCAGTATGTTGTGATAAGCAAGAAAAACAATTGAACTTAGGAGAATTATTGTATGAAATATTTTATAAGTATTGTAACAGTAATACAGATGATTATTGTGATACTGCTGTGTTTTCTCAACCAGGACATTAGTGAATTAAGTGTACGTATTAGTGAGGTTGAAAGCAATACAAGCTTAATTCACAGTGACATTGAAACGCTTGAGAATAGTCAGGTACTATTGAACGAGCAAGCCAAAATGATTAATGAGTTTGACAGTAGGCTAGAAGCGTTGGAACATCATATGTATGTTAAAGATAATGAATACTTCATTGTTGGCACCACGATAAGAAATGAAGGTGAAGGTTGGTATGCAATTAATGAAGATGGGCATAAACCAATTGGTATTACTTCAGTTGAAACAACCAACGAGGCCATTATTATTAATTATCAATTGATTGATCAAGTCGTCTCCTTTTCATCAGATCCAGATGAAGTTATGACTAGTGAAGGTTATTCCGTTGGTGCATCGGTTGGCCTTGATAAAACAGCTATATATATATATGATGAAGATAATAATAGGATCGATCCTAATACCTACATTAATAGCTTGGGAAATATATGGATTTATGGAGTTTTTATTGATTACATTGAATGATAGCAGATTATACAATAATTTGGCGAGAGAAGAGTGTATATGAGAGTATTATTAGAACGGGGGGGTCTTAGATATTCGTTAAGTTTAATTTTTATATTAATCATTATTTCATCCAATATTATGAAAGTGGTAAACGTAAGGGATATTGTTGCGGTCAATATTGCATTGTCAGATTTGATTATACCATTTGCAGTAATCTTATTACTGTCTTCGTTCATAGTAAATAAATCCATTGGTGGATTCCGTTATATCTTAATTATGATGTTATTGATAGTGTGGTTGATTATTACTAGTTTACTAGGTGATGCAAACAAATTTATAGTCTCAAATAGCTGGGTATATGTAGTTAGTGAATGGATCAAAACTTTTGCATGTATCGTATATTTTTACATTGGTTATCAAATACCGAATTATGTATCTGTAAAATGGATATTCAGATATTATAGTGTTGGCTATTTCATTTTTCTGAGCTATGGCTATTTATCACTATATGCCTTGAGGTTTGAGATTGACATACCAATTTTACAAGAAAAGGTATCTAACTATTTTCTTGGGACTTATCATGACCCTAATCATGCTGCTACATATATCACTATATCATTTTTTATTCTATTATGTGGTGTACAGATTGAGAAGTTACGTTGTTATAAATTTTTTTATTTAGTACTTATATTAGTGTCATTTGGAACCATTTTCTTGACAGATTCTCGAGCTGGATTAGTAGGATTTGTTGTTGCATTATTAGTATTTTGTATCGTGTCGCTTCGCAACCACTTTAGATATATCATTACTATGATATGGTCATTGATGTTAGCTTTTTTCGGTGCATTGATTTTTGATGTTGTTGTTAACAGTGGTAAATTTATGTATAGCCTTTATACAGGATTTATTAGGTTTGAGGAAGGCTATGAAATAAGAAAAGGATTAACTCTAGTGGCAATGGAAATGGGGGGGTATGAATATCCAGTAACTGGTATAGGACGCGGTAATTTTATTACAAACTCTCAAAATTATGCAGAGAAATTAGGAGTGGTTATTGAAAGAAATATACCCCCCCATAATACAATCATAGGTCTTTTTGCTGAGGTTGGTATTGTTGGAATACTATTATATTTTATACCGATTATTATTATCGTTATAATGATTTTTGAGAATCGAAAATATATTATGTCTAATTGGGCTACTTATCGAGCCTACTTTATTTCTATTGTTGCAGTGTTTGCAGGCGTTGGAATACAAGCCTATGCCTTAAATATCGAAAACCGAAGAACACTGTGGTTACTTACAGGCATAATATTATGTTTAGTTGAGCATATGAGAATTAATAGTCAGAACTTTATAGATTTCAAAATATCTAATAGTAGAGATAGAATATTGTTGAGAGACGATAAAAAAAAGACGCCTGAAATTGTGGGATAATTGCTTTCATGCCTGGTTAAATACATTTCTAGCACTTATGGTTCTAGTTGTCTTCTTGGCTATAAAATCAAATGTATACTGGCCGAAAAATCAGGAAATAGTTACTGGAAGTTACTATGAGGAGCTACCAATACTTGAGACGTTTACCGGATTACCAATTGAACTTGAGTTTTACCTTTATACTTATCAAAACGGCTTAGTAGAGCAAGATACTGTTGAAATCAAGTTAATTGAGGTACAAGACAAAGATATACAAAAGATCCAATACGCTTCTGTTTATCCAAGGTGTAATGGTACTTTCAGGATTGAGTTTCGCAAGGACTTTGCAGAATCTCAAATATATATACAAATCGATAAGAAGTCAGAAACGCTTGGAAATTATAGGATTGCACTCAAGCGGCTATTAGCAGGGAATAAAGTCTTATATATGGATCGTGATTATCATATGCTAAATGATGAGGAGATAGTAGATCACTTATATATGAAATGGGAAGATAACGATCAGCTCACCTATGAATCTAAAGTATTTAGACCAAAATTATCAGATTTCAAAGGAACGACATTGGGTGGGTTATTTAAGGTTGAAACTATTGTTTACAATAAGGAAAATGTAATTATAACGTATAGCGTTCTTGAAAATATTGAGGAAGATTACATAATCTGGTTATATGGGAATCCAGATATATTGAATAACATTGATAAAGATAGATATTTACAAAACTATGAGTATTACAGTCCAACAAAAAGTATTGAAACAAGTTCTTGGGAAAAAGGAGAGAAGTATAATATTGTTTATGAGATGCCAAGACATTTTGGCTGGTATAGACTTGTTGGAGGCATAAGCAATAAAGGCAAAACAAGGATAACTGATGATAATACCGGTTTTGATTATGTGGTTTTTGGTTGGTTTGAAGCGTCTAAATATTAAGATAGATTAATTTGAACGAAGTACAAGCATTTGACTCTTCCGGTATAGGGCTGGTGGTACTGCTGATTTTTGTTATAAGTAAGATCTGACGAAGCCATAAATTGGGGGGGGAGCGTCTACAATGAATCCACAAACAGAAACATTCATAGTACATTTCAATATGATGGGACGACTTCATAATAACAAATTGAAGTAAGAGCGACTTGTCTCCTTTGTGTCGATGGTATGAGAAGTGTTAAAAAAAATAATGCCTATATCGGAGGTATTTAACAGCGATTCCTACAGATGAAGCTGTAAGGGCTATGTGTAAGCCGCTGGCTGGATAGTTAAGGCCAAGAATTATAGAGTCATTTTCTAATAGGACAATTGTGAAACTAGAGAGATCATTGTCTTTATTTGAAGCTTTGGAATGCATGAGGAAGAATGATT
>JDSG01000163.1_pt1 | contig 13466 bp, 21 predicted proteins | sample 199341 | NCBI WGS metagenome assembly JDSG01 (sample SAMN02584197, study PRJNA231836) | bioreactor metagenome | isolation source: continuous culture bioreactor short generation time transfer1 day 52 after... | place: Germany: Bremen | reverse complement strand
TTTTTAAGTAAAGATGCTCTATTTTTATTCTCAATGGTTTTCCTATTTTGTGTAGGAATGTTTACTGTTCATACTGTATCTACAAGAATTGCAAACTCTATGAAAGCATCACAAAAAGCCCTTACCTCTGGAATGTACTTAAGTTTTTATTATATTGGAGGAGCAGTAGGATCAATAGTTCCATCTATAATTTATGCAAAATTTGGTTGGGATATCACAATTTATGTATTTGTTATTCTTTTAATCTTTGTATTGTTATTTGTTCATATAAATAGAAAACTTTTTAAAGCATTTAATTAAATAAAACTCTATTTTCATGTTATAATATAATTAAGATAAGGTAAAAATAATGAAAAAAAAGTCAAAATTGTAATAATTTTAATAAAACTATCAATAATGAAATTCCAATTACAATTGAAGAGTATAATCATTTAACAAATTTACAACAAGAGATTTTAACATTAGTTGTAAATCATAAAGAGACTCAAACAATTTTAGATAAAATCTGTTTATTTGCAGAAGCTCTATTACCCAACTCTGTAGCATCTATAATATTATTAGACAAAGAGAGTAAACTCTTAAACATTAAAGCAGGACCATCAATACCTCCTGAAGGTCATATTGCACTTAAAAACTTAATACCTGGTCCTCATGGCGGTTCTTGCGGAAATGCAGTTTATAAAAATGAACCACAGTTTGTACAAAATACTTATGAAGATGATAGATGGAAAGATTTAAGACAAGTTGCATATGACTTTTCTATCTGTTCTTGTTGGTCAATGCCAATCAAGAATCAAAATGCAGAAACCTTCGGTTCATTTGCTTTGTCATCATTTGAACATAGAAAACCTTCTACTTTTCATAAAATGATTTTAGATACAGCTTCTTCTTTAATTAGTATTGTTATTAGAAATCATAAAAGTAAAAAAGAACTTGAATACTTAGCCTACCATGATAAATTAACAAATCTTTATAATAAATCATACTATGAAAAGATAACTGTTGAAAAAAAACAGAGATGTTTAATCCTTCTAAATGTTGATAACTTTAGTTATATAAACACGGCATATGGTTTTGATATTGCTGATAGTTTATTAATAAATATAGCTTCTATTTTAAAAGCTAATTTTCCAAATGAGTTAATTTTTAAATTCAATGCAGATGAATTTGCAATACTATTTGATAGTGAAGTATATTTAGAAGAAAAAATTATAAGTATTCAAAAGTATTTTTTTATCAAACTCAATAAAAATTGATAACCTAAAATTAAATATATCTTTTTCATATGGTGCAATTTGTGGGAAAGAAAACCTTCTAAGAAATAGTTCTTCTGCTCTTAAGCAAGCTAAAGAAAATGGTAAAAATAGATTTTATATATTTAATGACAAAGAAGATAGTTTTAATTATGAAAATAAAGAAGCAATAGTACAAGCTTCAAATTTAGTAAGAAATGCAATTGAAAAAGATCAAATAGTTCCTTACTTTCAAGGAATTCATAATAATAAAACTAATACAATCAATAAATATGAAGCATTAGTTAGAATAAAAAAAGAAAAAAAAGAAACTATATCTCCATTTTATTTTCTTGAAGCAGCAAAACTCTCAGGATTACTTCCAGATATCACAAAAATTATGATTGATAAAACTCTTAAAAAAAATTCAAAATAGTAATATTGAAGTATCTATAAATATCACAGAAGATGATTTAAGCCAAAACTACTTAACTGATTATTTTAAAAATAAATTAATCCAATATAATGTAAAAGCTGAAAATATCATTTTAGAGATTCTTGAAGGTGTTAGTTCTTCAGGTAAAAGCAGTCATATAAACAACTTAACTCTTTAAAAGCCTTAGGATTAAAAATAGCAATTGATGATTTTGGAACAGAATATTCAAATTTTGAAAGACTACTTGATTTAGATGTTGATTTTATCAAAATAGATGCAAAATATATTAAAGATATCCATACAAATAAAAAAAAGTTATGAGATAACAAAAGCTTTAGCCTTCTTTGCAAAAAATGTAGATATCATTTGTATTGCTGAGTTTGTTCACAATAAAGAAGTTGAAGATATTGTAAAAGAGTTAGATATAGAGTTTTCACAAGGATACTATTTTAGCGAACCAAATGAAGAACTCAAATAGAATAGGAAAACCTACTCTATTTAATTAAAAAATATAAACTGCTGCAAACCATCCAAATATTACTAATGGAATATTATAGTGAATAAATGTAGGAACTACAGAATCCCAAATATGATCATGTTGACCATCTACATTTAATCCTGATGTAGGTCCAAGCGTTGAATCAGATGCAGGACTTCCCGCATCTCCAAGTGCAGCTGCTGTTCCTATAAGTGTAATTGTTGCCATAATAGAGAAGTTTAACTCTATACATAATGGTGCATAAATTGTTGCAATAATTGGAATAGTTGAGAAAGATGAACCAATTCCCATTGTAATAAATAGACCAACAACTAGCATTAGTAAAGCTGCTAATGATTTATTATCACCAATAATACCTACAGTTGAAGATACTAAATTAGCCACATCTCCAGTTGTATTCATAACTGAGGCAAAACCATTTGCTGCAATCATAATAAATCCAATCATTCCCATCATTTTAAGACCTCTTGAAAAGAAATCTTGAGTTTGATCTGCTTTTATCACACCTGCAACTATAAAAATTATAAATCCAGCTAATGAACCTAAAATGATTGAGTTTGTATATAACTGTAAACCTAAAGCTGTAATAATTGAAACTATTGCAATAGAAACATGAAAAAAAGTTAACATCTTTTTTTTCTGACTCTACTTCTAGAATCTTCTCAATATTGTAAGATCTTTTTTTTCTTATATGAAAAGAATACAGCAATAAGAAGTCCTAAAAACATGCCAAATACAGGTAATGCCATAGCAATTGGAAGTTGACCTGAAATTGCTTTTACACCATTTTCTGTTAAATTTTTTTTAACAAAATTTCATTTAAAAATATTCCTCCAAAACCAACTGGCAAAAACATATAAGTTGCAACTAAACCAAAAGTAATAACACAAGCTACTACTCTTCTATCTAATTCAAGCTGTGCCATTGAGTGAAGTAGCGGTGGAATTAATATTGGAATAAATGCAATATGAACAGGAACTAAGTTTTGAGAAGAAATAGCAGCTAATAAAATCAAAGTCAACATTATATATTTTACATATATAAACTGCATATCAGAAGAACCATTATTTACTTTTTTTAATAATTAAATTAGAAAGTAAATCAGTAACACCTGATTTTGAAATAGCTACTGCAAAAGTTCCTAACATTGCGTAACTTAATGCAATTGTTGCTCCATTCCTAAACCTTTGTTAAAAGCACTTATTGTTCCATTTAAATCCAGACCGCCAGTTAGACCACCTATAATTGCACCAACAATTAATGCAATTACTATATTTACTCTTACTAATGAGAGTAAAACCATAACACTTACTGCAATAACTACAGAATTCATCTGCTTTCCTTTAGTTACATAAAAATCACATGTTTTTTATATATTAATTTTATTTTGAAAGTGTATTGCAAAGTAATTGAAAATTTAATTAAGTGTGAATATCTATTCATTATGACAGATGAAAATTTCTTTGTTTTGAAACTTTAACTACAGGTATTAAAATACCCATAGCTAAGTGATTTAATTTTAATTAATTTTTAAAAATATTTTTTTAGTAAAAATACTTCTATTATCTATATTATATAAAATTAAAATAGAAAAAAAATGTATTTAATATCTATTTATAAAAAGAATCAATCTTTTTACGATGATTTTCTGCCCATTCTTCAAAACTCATTGCAGATTCTTCATCCATTTTTTTTCTTTTGTTTTAATATAGACTTCTTCTGCTTTTTCTTTTGGAATAACTGCAATTCCCTCTTCATCAGCAACTATGACATCACCTGGATTAACATTAATACCACCTGCAACAATAGGAATATTAACAGGCACTGCATTTTTTTTACCACCTGGCATTGGTAAAACCCCCCCTCTTCCAAACATTGGCATTTTACTCTCTCTTATCTCTGCTATATCTCTAACAAGTCCATCTATTACAAAACCTTTGATTCCTCTTTTTTGTGCAATAACAGTTACATTACCACCTATAACTGCATAATCCATTGTATTTGATTGTGCAACAATAATAGAACCTTCAGCAGCCTCGTAAATAGCTCTATGAAGACTTAAATTCTCACCTGCAAGCATCTCAACAGTAAATGCTGGTCCAGAAATTCTAGGAATTTTAGACCATAATTCTTTCATACCTGCGTCCATAAAGTTTTCTCTTTTTATAATGCCTGCATAATCACAAGGTGAAAAATCAGCAAACTTTTTATAATCCATTTATTCTCCTCAATATTTATGAAGATATTATACTCTGTATAAATAAATTGATACTTGAAACTTTTATTTATATTTTTACTTAATATGTTACAATCTTAATATAAAAATAAATGGGATTTAAATTGAAACGTATTATTTTAGTATTAATACTTTTGACAACTCTATTAAATAGTCAAGATAAAATAAGGTTTGCACCACTTCCAATGGAAAATGCTGTGGAGACACTTAAAATTTTTTTTATCCAATGATTAAGTATCTTGAAAATAATTTAAATAAAAACATAGAGATTGTTTATAGAGGTACAAATCATGAAGTAATCGAAGGTCTTATAAATAATAATATAGACTTAGCTTATCTTGGCCCTCTTCCCTATATTAACTTATTAAGTCAAAATAGTCACAACAAAGCAATTACACAATTTCTAGAAAAAAAACAATAAAAAAAACTTATACATGTACTATGTTTATAAGAAGTGAGGATGATATAAATCTCTCTTTAATAAAAAAATAAGAAATTTGCATTACCTCAAAAATACTCTACTTGTGGATACACATTTGCACAAGAAGTATTAAATAAAAATTATTTATCTTTAGATAACAATAAATTCAAATATACAGGTTCTCATTATGATAGCATTGTTGAAGTTTTAAGTGGAAACTATGATATTGGAACTGTTAAAACAACAATATTTAATAAGTTTAAATATTTAGGTATAAAACAAGTTGCTCTTAGTGAACCAAATCCAGGACTAGTACTTGTAGCAAATACAAAAAACTTAAACCAAAAACTAACACATCATATTCAAGAATTAATAATTAATACCACAGAAGAAGAGAGACTAACTTGGGGGGGTAAAAAAATTAGAAAGAAATCAATATTACCAAAAGAAGAATTATTTGAACAGTATAAAAATAGAGTAAAAGGTATTATTCCAAAAGATGAAAAATAAACCTAGCCTATATTTTCTAATACTTATTCCACTCTTACTTTTTAGTATTGTTGCATCAATTATTGCAATTAATTATTCAGAAAAACTATTTAAAGATGAATATACAAAAGATCATAGTGAGAAAATCAAATATGATGCTGATTTAATTTTTAATATGCTTAAAAGTAAATTTAGACAACTTGTATTTACTTCTGCAGAAAACCCTAAACTATTTTTCCAAGCACAAGAGGCATTAAAAACTGAATTAATCAGAGATATTAATAGATACATTACTAATATTAACTATCACTCATATATATATAATATTGAAAAAAAACAGTATATATTAATTGATGAACATTTAGAACAGATACCAATCTTAAACCTTGAATTAAAAAAAGAGTGCATTAATTAAATTTAATAATAAAGAGTATATTGTATATAAATTTGAATTTAAGCCATTTAAATGGCAAATTACTGTTGCAAAAGAGATGAGTAGTATTAATTTACTTACTAAAAAAAATAGTTTTATAATCGGTTTAGTTCTATTCTCTTTTATGATTTTATTTATACTTATTCTAACAATTACTATAAAGTATGGTTTAAAAACTGAAGTAGATAAAATTATCAATTTTTTTTAAGCAAGATAATACGACAAAAAAAATTAATTTAAAAAAATACTACAAGTGAATTAGAAGATATTAAAAATGGTATAAATAGTGCTTATTCTAAAATAAATAAATATAAAGAAGACCTAATAACAGTTAATAAAACTCTTGAAGAGCAAATTAATGAAAGAACAAAAGATCTAATTTTTTTTACAAAAATATTTTTGATGATTCTGGTGAAGGAATTTTTGTAATTGATATAGAGACTGCAAAGTTTGTAAATGTAAATGATAAAGCCTGTAAATTATTAGGTTACGCAAAAGAGGAAATTATTGGTCAAAACTTTAATTTTATTAGAAAGAATGACCCAACAAAATCTCCACTGGTGTGGAAAGAACATATAAAAAAAACTTAAAAAAATACGGTACCATTGAGTCAACTGGAAATCTAAGAAGAAAAGATGGTACTTCATACCCTATTGAAACAAGTGTTAATTATATATTAGAAGGTAGTAAACATAGAATGGTTTTATTTACACGTGATATTACGGATAAATATAAAACTGAAACTTTAAAAAAAGAGGCTTTTAAAATTGCTAAACTTGGTTCATGGTCATTTGATATAAATTCTAACAAATTAACATGCTCAGATGAGATATTTGATATATTTGAGATTAATAAAGATAGTATAGACCTTTCACATGAACTATTTTTAAATCTAATTCATCCTGATGATAAAAATAGAGTTCGAGATACTTATGAAACCTCAATCAAAAATAAAACTCCATACTCTATAAAACATAGAGTACTTTTAGAAAATGGTAAAATAAAGTGGGTTCAAGAAAAAGGGGGGGAAAATACCTACAGTATTGATGGTGAACCTTTATTATCAATAGGAACCATACAAGACATTACAATACAATATGAACAAGAAGAGCTTATAATAAGACAATCAAAACATGCTTCCATGGGTGAAATGATAGGTAATATTGCTCATCAATGGAGACAGCCTTTAAGTGTGATTTCAACAGGTATTTCTAGTTTAAAACTACAAAAAGAGTTAGATATACTTACTGATGAGCAATTTCTTAATACCTGTGATACAATTCATAAAAATACTAACTATCTATCAAAAACAATTGATGATTTTAGAAACTTTATCAAAGGAGATAGAAAAAGAGTTAAGTTTAATCTTAATGAAAATATTGAAAGCTTTTTACAAATCATAGAAGGGTCTACAAAAAAAACAATGAAATCAACATCATAAAAAAAACTTTAAAAAAAAGATATTGAAGTTGACTCTTATCCAAATGAACTAACTCAATGCTTTATGAATATTTTTAATAACTCAAAAGATGCACTTGTTAATAGTGATGCAAAAAAATATCTATTTATTTCTACAAATATAGAAGAGAATAATGCAGTAATTAAATTCAAAGATAATGGTAATGGAATAAAAGATGACATATTAACTAAAATATTTGAACCATACTTTACTACGAAGCATCAATCAATAGGAACAGGACTAGGTCTACATATGGTTTACAAGTTAATAATTGATGGACTAAATGGGAATATTATAGTAAGAAATTCAGTATTTGAGTATAATGGTATAAAAATGAAAGGTGCTGAATTTATAATAACTATACCATTAAAGAATACTGTATTAGACAAAAAAAACTACTTAAACTTATCCAAAATATTAGTTTGACTGCAACTATATAAGCTTAAAAAAAATATACATTAGAAAAAAAATAACTTTGCAACTAAGTTGCATTTTATCTTTATTTGTTAAAATCAAAAAATGCAACAAGGTTGCAAGTAATTTTAAAAGGATAATAATTGTATTCACAATTAAAAGATGTGATAGAAGTTTCAGATCTTTGTTTCTCTTATGAAAAACAAAAAGTATTAGAAAATATAAATTTTAAAATTTTAGAGAAAGACTTTTTAACAATAATTGGACCTAATGGTGGGGGGGGAAAATCAACATTATTAAAATTAATTCTAGGCATTCATGAACTAAAAGAAGGCTCAATAAAAGTTTATGGGAGAAACCATTATGAACAAATTCACAAAATTGGATACGTGCCTCAAAATACAAATATAAATTTAAAATTTCCTATAACAGTACTTGAAGTTGTAATGATGGGACAAAACTGTTTAAAAAAAAGAGTGTTTGGATATAAAAAAAAGATGAAAAACAAAGAGCACTTGAAGTTCTAAAAAAAAGTAAATATGGAAGATTTTGCAAAAAAACAAAATTTCAAATCTTTCAGGAGGACAAAGACAAAGAGTACTTATAGCACGAGCTCTTTTTTTCTAAACCTGAAATTTTACTATTAGATGAACCAACGTCAAATATTGATATTAATGGATGTGAGCAAATATACTCAACTTTGCAGCACTTAAATAAAGAGATTACTATAATTGTAGTAAGCCATGACATTTCAGTGATATTAAAATATGCATCAAAAGCTTTTTATATAAATAAAAGATTAACTTTTCATGATTTAACAACAATGAAAGATGAGTTTAAATCAATAGATTCCCATATTTGCGAAATTGAATTATTAGAAATGTTAGGGAGATGCCGATGTTAGAGCTACTTTCATACTCATTTATTCAAAATGCTTTATTAGCTGGAATTATTGTAAGTATAATTACAGCCATAATAGGAACCTTAGTTGTTGTAAACAAAATGGTATTTCTATCAGGAGGAATTGCCCATAGTGCCTATGGTGGGGGGGTTGGACTTGCTATATACTTTGCGTTACCAATGCTTTTAACAACATCAATCTTTTGTATACTTATAAGTATTATAATTGCCTTTGCAAGCTATAAAAATAGAGAGAATCTAGATATTATGATTGGTCTTACATGGGCTGCTGGAATGTCTTTTGGTATTATTCTAGCAGACTTAACTCCTGGGTATCAATCAGAACTTATGAGTTATCTTTTTGGTTCATTATTAGCAGTAACTTCATATGATATTAATTATATGTCTGCACTATTACTTATCATATTTTCTATAGTAGCTGTTTTTTTTATAGAGATATTTTAGCTGTATCATATGATACTGAATATGCAAATTTAAGAGGTGTAAAAACCAAGTTTTTTTTATACACTTATTTTAGTTTTATCAAGTTTAGCCATAGTAATTTCTATTAAAGTAGTAGGACTTATTTTAGTGATTGCCCTTTTGACAATACCAATTTATATATCTAGTTTTTTTTGTAGAAATCTACTATCAATGATGGTAGTATCGGCCTTTCTTTCAATTGTTTTTACAATTATAGGTCTTGCAGTCTCATATCAATTTGATATAAGTTCAGGGCCAGCAATAATTATGAGTAGCTCACTTTTTGCACTTATAATTTTTATTTTAAAGAGTATAAAAAAAATGAAATTAAAAAGAAAAAAAATATCGATATTGATTTTAAAAAAATCTGATGGCTTAGTTCCAGTTATAACTCAAGAGTATGGATCAAATGAAATTCTAATGTTAGGTTATATGAACAAAGAAGCTTTAGATTTAACAGTTGAAACAAAAATAGTACACTATTTTTCAAGAAGTAAAAATAGAATCTGGAAAAAAAAGGTGAAAGTAGTGGTCATATTCAAAAACTAATTGATTTAAGAGTTGATTGTGACAATGATACTATTTTAGTTGTTATTGAACAAGTTGGAAACTCTGCTTGCCATACAGGTGCTAAATCTTGTTTTTTTTAAATCATATCTAGGAAAAGAAATAGAGACAATTATCGAGTCAAAAATAGCAAACCTTCCTACAAAATATGGGAACTTTGACGTTAAAGCTTATAAAGATGGTTGTCAAGAGCATCTTGCAATTATGAGTAAGAATTTTAAAGAATTAAAAAATCCTCACGTTAGAGTACACTCTGAATGCTTAACAGGTGATTCTGTTGGAAGTTTAAAATGTGATTGTAATAAACAACTTGTACTTGCTTTAGAATTAATTGCAAAAGAAGGTGGTCTAGTTATATATCATAGACAAGAGGGACGAAATATAGGACTTGTAAATAAAATCAATGCTTATAATCTGCAAGATCAAGGCTACAATACAGTTGAAGCAAATATTAAACTTGGATTTAAAGCAGATGAACGAGACTATAAAGCAGTTGGATATATATTAAAAGATCTAGGTTTAGATGAAATTAAACTTATGACAAATAATCCAAAAAAAATACAATTTGTAGAAAGTTGTGGTATTAAAATAAGTCAAAGAACACCATCAATTACCAAAGCTAATCCATACAATGAAAACTATTTAAAAATAAAAAAAAGAGGAAATGGGACATTTACTTTAATTTATGAAATATATGATAATTATAGGAGAAGTATAAGAGACTTTATTTTATATTATTAAGAGTAGAAAAAAACTTCATAGATAACTTCACTCTCTATTACTAAAGATATAAAAAAAAGATAATTTCAAATTTAAATAAAAAAATTCTATTTATTTTTTTCATTTAAAAAGTTAAAATCTTTTTTTTATCATATCATAAGTATGCATGGAAAAACTATGTCTTACATTCTTTTTATACCAAGCAATATAAGCTTCTCTTTTATCTATATTTTTTTTAGAGATAATTTCATATAAAAAGAATACATGAAGAATTGATATAAAAAAAAGAGCCTACTGGAAATATATTTTCAAATAAAAAAATATATTAAAATGATTACAAATGGATAACAAATAATAAAACAGTTAATCTGTTTATGTTTATGATAAATATAGTTAATAAAAAAATATTTTGAACCTAGATTATTTAATATTTTTTATTAAAAATTATAAAGTTTATAAAAATTATTAAAAAAAAGTAACTATATGTAAATGAACTAAAGAAATCATAATTAATCCCTCCTTTAAGTCAATAACAAACAATCCTTCTTATAATCTATCGTAGTTATATTTAATAAAAAAAATAAAAATTATTTAATAAAATTTTATTTAATAAGATTATTGTTATAAAAAAAAGAAAAGTCAAAACTATGAGTTAGTTCAAGATTTTTACCTTCATTAAGTCTATTAGAACTTGATATTCATATATTTTGTAAGCTTTTATTTAAATATCTATTATTTGTAGGAACTCTATCTAAGAAAATTTTTTCTAAAGGTACATGAGGAATATCAATTATGTTTCTACTTAAAGTATTATTGTTATTGATTCTACTTATTGCATTTTCAAGCATAAGTTCAACAACATTTGTATAACTTAAATTTTCAGATAATTCGCAAGCTTTTGGAAAATAACTAGAACCTTCAGTCATTCCAGGGACTAAATTAGCTTCAAGAAAAAAAGCAGTTCCCTTCTTTATTTGTTTTTATATCAACCCTTCCAAAATCTCTTACTCCTAAATTTATAAAAGCATCACAAGCAAGTTTTTCAACTTTTTGTTTTAAATCATAATTAGAAATAGATTTTAATATTTCAGTATTTTCTTTTTTTGCTTTTTCTCCAAGAATTCGTAAACCATCTTTTGATTGAGGTGCTATAACTTCAATTGAATAAACATTTAAGTCATTGTTTTTTGTCTTTATTATAGAAACTGTAAATTCTCTTCCATCTAAATATTCTTCAACTAAAACTGGTTCTTTAAACCGTTCATAAAGAGATAAAATCTTATTTTCATACTCTTTAAAGGTATTCACGTAAGAGGAATCATCAATACCATTTCCATTTGCAGAATCCATTGGCTTCAAAAAAAGAGGAAATTTTAAAGGAAGTTCATTTTCTTTATATTCTTTTGGAATTGCTGTAAAAAACTTTGCAGTTGATAATCCTCTTCTTTTTAAATATGATTTTGCAAGAATTTTATTTGAATCAAATTGTAAAATATCCTTATTTGATCCAGTATAATTAATATTATGTTTTTTAAAATAATCACTCAACCAAATATTTGGTTCATTTTTAATGAAATATATTTTACTGCAAGAATGACTAAGTCTGGTTTCCTTTTTAAAACTCTTTCTAAATCAGTCTTTTCTTTACAAATATTTATTCTTGCAGTATGATTCAATAGCTTTAGTGATTTCAAAATACTTTTACATGCAATTTCTGAACCAAACCCACTCTCTTTTAAATGCTTATTCTGTGCTGTTATTATTTCTATCTTCATTATTCTTTCCTTTTTAAAGAGATAAACAAGCAAATGTTTATTTCTAGCATATTTATATATGCAATTTCATCTATTTCATAAAGTAATCTATTATATATTTATACTATTATCTTCTAATAATGATATTTTAATAGTTACTATTTATTTACGATTTGATAGAATTTAGCTAGTAATGATCGCTCCTCACGAACATTATTGCTATTAGAAATACACTGTAAATTAAGGTGCATTATCAGTATGAGTATTTGAACAAATATTTAAATTATTTGTTATTGTAGATTAAGTTATCTAATGATTTTTAAATATCTTAATATGAATTAAAATTATGGGTCAGCCATTATATCAAAATTCTTAAGCTTTTTTCTTTTAGTGATTTATATTTACAGTATATCTACAAAACCTAAATATTTTTTATAAATAAAATTCAACTAAAAACTACTATTTTTATACCTTAATACTTACTGCAATTATTATCTTTATACAAAAAAAACTTGCTATTTTTATTTATTTCAGCTAAAGTGTAACACTTAAAGAAAAAAATTAGTACCTATTTATTGTTTGCTTTTTATTGACTTCAATGTCAGAATTTATCTCTCGAAAATTTAAACCCTGATTTAACTTTACTAAAACTTCTTAAATGAAGTAATATATATAAAAGGATTTCTATGTCAAATAGATATAATGGAACTGTAAAATGGTTCAACAATGAAAAAGGTTTTGGATTTATCCAATTAGAAGATAATAGCAAAGATATATTCGTTCATCACAATGAAATTGAAAATAAAGGTTACGGTAGAGCTTCATTAAATGATGGACAAAAAGTAACTTTTAATATTGGTGTTAATCAAAAAGGTGAACATGCAACGAGTGTAGAAACTCTATAATTGTTTGTCCAATATTAGATATAAATACCAAACCATTGAGTTTGGTAGTATTGATATCCATTTAAGAACACTTAAAGATACTCAACAATTCTATGATAAAAACAATGAAGCTCAAGAACTAGGGATAAACTCTTCAACTTGGGCTTTATTTGGAATATTATGGCCTTCAAGCCAAATTTTAGCTAATTATGTTTATCAATCAGATACAACTTTGAAAAGAATTCTTGAAGTTGGATGTGGAATTGGTTTAAGTAGTTTACTCTTAAATCATTTACATCAAGATATTACTGCAACAGACTATCACCCTGAAGTAAAAACTTTTCTTTTAAAGAATTCAGATTTAAATAACGATAAAGAGATACCTTTTTATAGGTTAAACTGGGAAGATGAAAGCTTAAAAAAAAGTCGGAAAATTTGATTTAATAATTGGAAGTGATTTACTTTACCAACAAGATCATGGAGAATTACTTTCTCATTTTATTAACAATTATGCAAATAACACATGTGAAGTAATAAAT
>JDSG01000162.1_pt1 | contig 13473 bp, 22 predicted proteins | sample 199341 | NCBI WGS metagenome assembly JDSG01 (sample SAMN02584197, study PRJNA231836) | bioreactor metagenome | isolation source: continuous culture bioreactor short generation time transfer1 day 52 after... | place: Germany: Bremen | reverse complement strand
GTACTATTATTAAGATTGTAGTTTAAATGCATATCAAGCTGATTTCTTTTTTTTCTATAGCATAATTATTTGCACCATGAATTACTGTTGGGAAAACATTAAAATCATCAATACCATAATTCTTTTGGGAAGTAATAAAGTTGATTTTATATGATAGGTCTTTACTTAATTCATCTTCATACGTCAAGGCAAGTGCTTTTTCAGTTTGTTTAACTTGAGTTCCATCTCTATAATTAGGCTCTAGAAAAATACCATATTTTGTTTTTGAATAGGTAATATCAGTAGTTAAGTTTTTATATCTGTGTGAAAAATCTAATGTTTTATATTCATTTTCAAGTAAACCATCCAATGAATCATTTGCATTAGAATCTCTACTTTCAAAGTAATCTTTTGTAAAACTATCTTCTAAATCTCCATTTATTCCATCTGTTTTATAAAAACTTGTATTTAGTGTAAACCCTCCATCTTCTAAAGGTTTACTAATTCTAGCAAATACTTTTGATTGATTATTATTTCCTTTTGAGATAGAAATTGAACTTTTTTTCATTGAAGTCATTTGTAATGATATTAATTGAACCATACATTGAATTACTTCCATATGTAACAGCTTGTGGTCCTTTGATTATCTCTATTCTATCTATTGCTTCAACAGGGGGGGTTGAGAAAAAGTTTCTATTAGCATTCCAGCTCTTGGAACTCTTAAAGGAGAAATTGGATTATTGTTTATCATTAATTTAAAAGAAGAACCTATACTTCCTCTTGAACCTATTTGAAAATGTTCAGTATCATCAATTATATAAAGTCCTGGAATATGTTTTAATAGTTCATCTAAAGTTGTATAGTTATATTTTTCTATATCTTTTCTTGTTAATACAATAATATTAGCAGGAATTTCTTCAATTCTTTGATAACTTTTTGTTGCAGAATATATTTTTATATCCATTAGTTCTTCAAGTGATAAATTGTCTAAATCATCTTGATTAGATTCTTGTGCTAAAAGTAAGTTAATAGATAATAATAATATTAATATGTTTTTCATTTTTCCCCCCCCTCAAATGAATTTTCTTTAGGTATTTTTATTGTGAATTTCGTACCTAAATTTTCTACTGTTTGCATTTCTAATGTACCATTTAATTTTTGATGAACTAAGTTATAAACTATATTTAGTCCTAACCCTGTTCCTCCTGCATTTCTTTTCGTTGTTACAAAAGGTTCATATATCTTCTCTTTAATATCTGTTTTGATTCCCTTACCATTATCTTCATATTCGATAATTAAATCATCTTTTTCCTCTTTTATTTTTACTATGATTTTTGCAGTACCTGTAAAATTCTCAAAAGCATGTGTAATTGAATTTTGAATTAGATTATTAAAAATTTGTGCAATTACTCCAGGTGAGGTTTTTATTTCTAAATCATCACCTTGAATCTTTATTTTTACTGGTACAAATTTTAACTTATTATGATTTGTTAAAAATATTTCTTGAATATAATTTTTGATTTCAAATATTCTTACATCATTTGTAACTTGGTCTACTGAAATTTGCTTAAAACTTTTTATTAAACCCGAAGCATAATTTAATGTTTTTAATAGAAGTTGAGAACTATCGTTTAATACTGACAACCTTTTATGCATAGTTGATTTTTTTTAGTGTGCCACTTTCAAATTCATTAGTCAAATTCTCTGTCTCTTTTATGATAATTGAACTTCCTGTAATTGCATTTCCAAGAGGTGTATTTACCTCATGGGCAATTCCACTTACAAGATTTCCTAAAGCAGACATTTTCTCTGATTCAATAAGTTTTTGTTGGGTTTGTTTTAAGTCTTCTAAGCTCTCTTCTAACTCTTGTGTTCTAATTTCAACTTGTTTTTCAAGGTTATTTGTTAGGTTTTCAGTATCTTTTAAAAGTATATTAAAGGCTTTATATAGTGAGCCTATTTCATTTTCAGAGTTATAACTTACTCTTGTAGAGTAATTCTGAGATGAAGCGATATCTTCAGCTGTTGAGGCTAGTGATAGTATTGGACTTAGTAAATAATTACTTAAAAAGACTGATACTGCATAGATTATTAGTAATAAAACTAAAGTGAAAAATATAACTTCATTGAAAATCTTTTTTTTAAAAGGTCAGTGATGATTTGAGTAGATTTCTCAACATAAAGTGTCCCATAAACTTCATCTTTATGTTTTAATGGAATACTTAGTTTAAGAGTACCATATTTTAAAAACTCATCTTTTTGAGATTCTAAAGAGACTCTATTTTTATATAGTTTTATAGGATCTTTAATATTAAATGGATTATATTGAGCAAATAGTTCTTTGTCATTATCAAAAATTATTACTCTTAAAATATTTTCATCATTTTCAAGTTTCATTAAACTCTCTTCAACTCCTTCATAATCATTAAAAACTAAAGCAGAAACTGTAAAGTCTGCAAATAGGTTTGCTTGGATTAAAGAGTTTTGAATAAAGTTTTTCTTCTCAAGTTTTACATTTGCATTAAAATTGAAGTAAGTAACACCAAACATAATAGTTGAACTAATAGTAATTAGCATGATAATTAGTTTAGTTTTTATTGATATACTAAATTTCTTCATACTATTTAGCATCTTTCACTATTTTTGAAAGTTTTAGAATTTTATAGCTAGCTTTTAATTGTGCATTTTCTAAAGCTTCTTGATTTATTATAAACTTGATTTTTTTTATTTTTATAGAAAAGTCCTAAATGCATTCCATGATAAACATCATTAGGAAAATCTGTAATTATAAGAACTGATTTGTTTTTGATTTTTTTTAAATATCTTGTCAACATTTGATGAAGATTCTTTTGTAAAATATAATAGGTTTATTTCATCTAGTCTTTTATCTTGTGGATTTTTTTATATTATAGACTTTTATTGGAAGTTTTTGAATCTCTTTGTCTTTAAATATTATATTCATTTGATTTTTTTAGCTCTTCATTTTGGTAAATTCCTATAATAAATTCACTTTCTAATTTTGGCCATTGAATAAAGTGTGTGATTCTTTCAATTATGGATATTTTAATATTATTAGAACCAAATGCAGTGCTAAGTAATATTAGAGTTAAAAAGAAAATTTTCTTTAATAAATTATTCATTTATATTAAATCTTTCTTTGGTTCACCAAAATAATAACCTTGTGCATAGTCCACACCTAAACGTTTAATTTCATTAAAAACTTCTTCTGAATGTACATATTCAGCAATAGTTTTAACTTTAATATTTTTTGTATAGGATAAAATTGATTCAGTTATATATCTAGAGTTCTTATTAGTATCAATATCTTTAATAAAATTACCATCAATCTTAACACTATCTACTTTTAAAGATTTTAATTGAGAGAAATTAGAATATTCCACTCCAAAGTCATCAACGCTTAATTGAAAGCCTAGTTCTCTTAAGTTTTCTAAATTTTTAATAGCTTGAATATTTGTACTTATACTCTCTTCTTCTAGTATTTCAAGAGATACTCTATTTGCTTTGATATTATATCTATTACAATAGTTTAATAATGTTTTTGCTAAATCTTTTTCCATTAGTCATGGTCAGTTAAATTTACTGAAAAATCAAGATTATTGTCCATAAATTTTTTACAAGCTTGTTTAAATACAATTTTTGTAATTTTAGTAAGCAGTCCGGCATTTCTTGCAGCACCTAAAAAAAATGAAAAGGTGAATAAACAGTATCTTCATAGATAAGTCTTACTAGTGTTTCATATTTTACTATTTTACCTGTTTCACATTCAACTATTGGTTGATAGTAGGCAACCATATTATCTAAATCTATTGCTTTTGTAAGTCTTTTTGACCAAAGAAGATTATTGTTAATTATTTTAATTGCATTTAACTCTTCTGAATAAAATTCAATTTTGTTATCTTGTTTTTGTCTTGAAGCATAAACTGCTATCTCTGACTTTTGAAGTAGATTATCATTTGGATAGTTTGCTATACCAATACTTACATTAATCAAAAGTGTTAAATCATCTATTTGAAAATGATGTGTTGATAATATATTTTTTTATTTGAAGTGCAATATCTAGTAAAAATATATCAGACTTATCTTCAAAAAGTAATACAAAGTTATCAGATTCTACTCTATAAAATAAATTAGTATCAAAATTTGAAGTTTTTAAAACTTCTGCTATTTGTTTTAATATCTCATCCCCCCCTACTGGATAACCATAGGCATTGTTAATAGTACTAAAAGAGTCTATATCTATTAAAATCAGACCTAAAACTTCACTCTTTTTTTAAATCTTGATATAATTTTTCTCTTGAATACAAGTTTGTTATTGGGTCAGTTATTAGATTTTGATAAAGTTCATTTTTTTTATTTTCTAATTCACTTAGTTGTTTATATTGACATAAAGCAGTTCTAGTTGTTGTATATAGTTTTGTAGTTGTTAGTTCTGTTTTCTCTTTATAATCATTTATATCATATTTATTAATTATCTCTTCTTCTGGAGCATAACCAGGCTGTCCGGTTCTTATAATAATTCTAATAAGACTATTTTTTAAATTGTTTCTAATAAAGTCAACAATCTTTAATCCAGCATCATTTGACTCCATAACAATATCTAAGATTACAAAGGAGAAAGTGTTAGGATTTTCAGTTAAAATTTCTTTCGCTTCTTTAGCACTATAAGCAGATATTAAATCTAATTTTTTATTATCAAACTCAAAGTCATGTAAAGCAAGTTTTGTTACAGCATGAACTTCATGGTCATCGTCAACAATTAATACAGACCATAATGATTTTTTTTCTTCATTTTTTTATAATATCTTCATCTGCAAAAATCAAATCACTATAAGTCATTTAAAAATCCATTATTAGTTTGTTATAAGTCTAAATATTATTTAATTTTAAAAAACAGTATAAAATCGCTTATTAACTTGTATATTATATCAGTGAAATATTATTTTTATATTAAATTAGGACAATTTATGTCTAATATTTGAAATTTATCTAATTTGTTTATTTAAAAGTAAAATAACAATATTTTAGGTAAAATCACGAAAAATATATATAGGAAAATAAAATATGGCAATTTATACGTGTGGACATACAACTCCTGATTCAGATTCAATCTGTTCAGCTATTGCATTAGCATACCTTTTAAATAAAATTGGAAGAGAAGCAATTCCTGCAAGACAAGGTGATGTGAACCCTGAAACAGCTTTTATCTTAAATAAATTTGGTTTTGAAGCACCAGAGCTTAAAACAGAGTTTGCGGGTGAAGAGATTTATATTACTGATTATTCTGATAGAGGTCAAGCTCCAAAAGATATTGATGAAGCTACTATTGTTGGTATCGTTGATCATCATAAATTAGGTGACTTAACAACTTCTACTCCATTAGAGTGTTGGATTAGACCAGTTGGTTGTACAAATACTATTGTAAAAGAGATGTATGATTATCATGGTGTAGAAATTCCAAAAGATATTGCTGGAATTATGATGTGTGCAATTCTTTCAGATACTGTAATTTTCAAATCACCAACTTGTACAAAAATTGATACAAAAATTGTAAGAGAGTTAGCTGCAATTGCTGGTATTGAAGATTTTAAAGCACTTGGTATGGAGATGTTTAAAGTAAAATCAGCAGTAGATGGAGTTCCAGTAAGAGAGCTTATTTTAAGAGATTATAAACCTTTTGATATGCATGGAAGTGCAGTTGGTATTGGACAACTTGAGGTTGTTGATGTATCAATTTTTGATAATATTAAAGAAGAATTACAAGCTGACTTAGAAGCTTTAAGAGTAGAAAATGGTTTACATACTGCTTGTCTACTTTTAACTGATATTATGAAAGAGGGTTCTGAAGTATTAGTTGCATCTGAAAATAGTGCAATTTTTGAAAAGGCCTTTGATAAAACATTAGAAGATGGAAAAGTTTGGTTAGATAGATGTCTTTCTAGAAAAAAAACAAATCATTCCTTTTTTAGAACCTGCATTTGCATAAATCTTTTAGACAATCCTTATAAAGGGATTGTTTAAAAACTACTCATAAGAATAACTTATAACAATTATTATAAACTTGATAATTGTCAATATTTTGACCAAATTAATTAGTTAGAATTAATCAAAAATTAATAAAAGGGTCAATAATGAAAATCTTAAAGCTACTGTTTTTAGCATCTTTAATAACGTACTCTAGTGCAGATTTAGTAAGAGTAAGTGATAATATTATAAAAGATACTAAGAGTAACTTTTTATGGCAAGATTCAAAAGAAGTTAAAACTGAAAAAAAGAAACTATAAAGAAGCAAATGAATATTGCAAAAATCTTGAACTTGATGGTAATAAGAATTGGAAAGTTCCAACATTTTTAGCAGCTTTTTCTATTGTAAATACTAAAGTATATAATCCAACTCTATCAAAAGAGTTTAAAAATTTTGTTTCTGATAACTATTGGACAACTAAAACATTTGGACATGGTACAAGTGGAGAAGCATTTGTAGTAAACTACTTATCAGGGGGGGCTTTTAATAGATTTAGCATGGAAGATAAGTTTTATGTTAGATGTTATAAAGATTTAAATAATTAAATCATACTGATATTTCATTTCAATTTGCAATATAATTTATATCTCCTGTTTTTTTATAGTAAAATATTAAAAAAACTAGGAAATATAAATGGCTGAACAACTAAAAGAGTTATTTTCAAAAGATTTTGTAGAGTTTATTTCTATTAAAACAAAAGAGTATTATTCTTCTTTTGATGAAAGAAGTTTTCAAGAAAAGATCTTCAATAAAAACTGGAAAGACTTAGAACTAAAAGAGAGAATGCGTTTTATAGTTCTAACTTTAAATGATTTTATTCCTATTTCTTATCCTAAACAATTAGAAGTTTTAAAAAAAAGTAAAAAAAAGATTTAGAATATAAAGATTCTATGGGATTACAATCTATGATTTTTCAAGACTTTGTAGAAGTATTTGGCTTAGATGATTATGAAAACTCGATAAAAGCTTTGGAATTATTTACAATAGAGTCAAGTTCTGAATTTGCAATAAGACAGTTTATTTTAAAATATGAAGATAAAACAATGACTCAAATGAAAACTTGGGCAAAAGATAAAAATGAACACATAAGAAGACTTGCCTCAGAAGGGTGTAGACCTAGACTGCCTTGGGCTATAGCACTTCCAATTTTCAAAAAAAGACCCTTCAAAAGTATTAGAAATAATTGAACTTCTAAAAAAATGATAAAAGCTTATATGTACGAAAATCAGTTGCAAATAATTTAAATGATATTTCAAAAGATAATCCAAATCTTGTAATAGAGTTTGTAAAGAATAATCTAGGAAAAACAAAAGAACTTGACTGGTTATGTAAACATGCAAGTAGAACATTGCTTAAAAAAAAGGTGATAAAGAGATATTAAAGCTTTTTGATTATGGTAGTGTAGAACATATAAGGGTAAAAGATTTTAATTTTGACACTAAAGTAAATATAGGAGATAGCTTCAATTTTAATTTTGCACTTGAAAGTGAAATACCTTTAGGAAACTTAAGAGTAGAATATGCAGTTTATTATTTAAAATCAAATGGCACTCACTCTAAAAAAAGTATTTATGGTTAGTCAAAATGAAATAAAAGAAAAGAAAAAAAAGTTTTGTAAAAAAAACAGAGTTTTAAAAATATGACTACAAGAAAGCACTATGTAGGAGAGCATTTTATCTCTTTAGTTTTAAATGGAATAGCGCAAGAGAAATACTCTTTTATTTTAGAAGCTTAAGTATTAATAGATATTTATTAAGAGTATTAAAATTGTTTAAAAAGCAATATTAGAGAAAAAAAATTGTTACTATACTTTTTTTTAAATAAGGAGCATTTTTGACACCAGCAATTAATCTTTTGAAAAAAAATAAGTGTGATTTTAAAATTCATAAATATGACCATGACCCTGCTTGTACTAACTATGGTGAAGAGGCAGCTTCTAAACTTGGATTAGATGAAAATCAAGTATTTAAAACACTTTTAGTAGAGCTTAACCCAAGAGAGTTAGCAGTAGGAATTATTCCTGTAAATTGTTCTATGTCTTTGAAAAATATTGCAACAGCTTTAAAAGTAAAAAAATGCAAAAATGGCAGATAAACAAGAAGCTCAAAAGGTAACTGGATATTTACTTGGAGGAATTTCTCCTTTAGGACAGAAGAAAAAACTTAGAACAGTTATAAACCAAACAGCATTTGACTATGATACAATTTTTGTAAGTGGTGGTAAAAGAGGCTTAGATATAGAAGTTAAACCAAAAGATTTAGAAAAACTATTAAGCGCTGTGAGTCATAATATTACAGCATAATTACAAATTATCTTTTTCTATATTTTCTTAACATTTTTTTTAATATTTAAAGAGTAGTATTATGAAAGAAAAGAAAAAAAAGGATTTGTAATGGCTACATCATCTGATATGAATGCGATATGCTCGCAATTATTGACACCTAAAGACTTAGAAATTTCTGATGAATTATTTAATAAAGTTCAAGAAGATAAAATTGTTACTCAAATAGTAGATAGTGATACAGTTAAAAGTATAAAAATTTATTCAACTTATCAACTTTTTTTATCATCAATTACTCCAATCTTACATGATATTGGATTTATGATTATTGATGAGGTTACTTATAATATACAAAATGGAACAAAGATGATTTTTGTTTCTAGGTTTAACCTTAGAATTGCTGATGATTCAGATATTAAACGAATTGATTATGCAAAAGAAAACCTTGAAAATATAATCACTTCATCTTTATTAGATTCTTCTTTGGTTCATTCAAAAGTATTTTCACTTGTATATAATCAAAACTTTAATTTGCGAAAGATTTCACTAGTAAGAGCATTTATTGAATATATAGATCAGTCTGTACTTACAATAAACTCTGCAACGATATTAAATACACTTACAACACATCATCATATAAGTGATTTATTTGTTGATTATTTTTGTGTTAAATTTAATCCAAAACAACAAAAAAAGAAAAGAAAAATTAGAAGCAGTCGAAAATGAAATAGATGAGAAAATTAAGCAAATTCCTCAAATTATTGATGATAGAATTCTAAAATTAACTCAATCATTTTTACAATGTCTATTAAGAACAAATTATTATATGAATAAAGAGACAATTGCTTTTAAAATAGATACTTTAAAGTTTGGTGAAAATTTAAAAGGTTTACAACCAAATTTAGAAAACTTTGTTTATCACCCAGATTTTTATGGAGTTCATTTAAGAATGAGTAATATCTCAAGAGGTGGTTTAAGATGGTCTGATAGACATGATGACTATAGACAAGAAGTAAAATCACTAATGATTACACAAGAAGGTAAAAACTCGATTATTATTCCTGATGGTTCAAAAGGTGGATTTGTAATAAATAAAGATAATTCACAAATTACAAAAGAGTATTTTAAAGAAATTTACTCTATGTACATAAATGCAAATCTTGATTTAGTAGATAATAGAGTTAATGGAGAAGTAATCCAGCATGAGAATATAGTTGCTTATGATGGTGAAGATCCTTACTTTGTTGTTGCAGCAGACAAAGGGACAGCTGCAATGAGTGATGTTGCGAATGAAATTGCAATAAGTCGTGGATATTGGCTTGGTGATGCTTTTGCAAGTGGGGGGGGTTCAAATGGTTATGGTCATAAAGACTTAGGAATTACAGCACGTGGTTCAATTATGTCTACAAAAAGATTCTTTATAGAAAAAGGTATTGATATTTATAAAGATAGTGTAACTGTAATGGGTATTGGCTCTATGAGTGGAGATGTTTTTGGAAATGGACTTATAGAATCAGATAAATTTTTACTTTTAGGAGCAATAGCACATAAAGAGATTTTTGTAGATCCTACGCCAGATCCTGTAAAAAGTTATAAAGAGAGAAAAAGACTTTTTGAATCTAATACAGCAAGCTGGAGTAATTATAATAAAAAAAATTATTTCAAAAGGTGGAGGCGTATTTTTAAGAAGTGAAAAAGAGATTGAATTAACTCCTGAAATAAAAAAACTCTTAGGAACTAAGAAAAAAATAGTTTCTGGAGAAGAACTTTGTAGGATGCTTCTTACTATGGATGTTGATTTACTTTTTAATGGTGGAGTAGGAACTTATGTTAAAGCATCAGATGAAAACTCAATTGATATTGGTGATAAACAAAATGAAGCTGTAAGAGTTGATGCAAGTGAATTAAGAGCAAAAATAGTAAGTGAAGGTGGAAATCTTGGATTTACTCAAAAAGCTAGAATCGAATATGCTTTAAATGGCGGAAGAATCAATATTGATGGAATTGATAATGCAGGTGGAGTTGATACTTCTGACCACGAGGTTAACTTAAAAATTCTATTAAATACAATTGCAAGTAAAGATAATGTTACGCAAAAAGATAGTCAAAGTACTTTACATCAATTAACTGACCAAGTTGTAAATCTTGTACTTCAAAGTAACTATAATCAAGCCTTAGCAATTTCAATTGATGAAAGATTTTCAAGAAGATATTTAAATGACTTTTTAAAAGTTATTGAAGTATTAGAAAATAATGTAGAAGCATTTAACAGACCATCATTTTTTATTCCTAAAAATGAAAATATAAGTGATATTATCGATATCGATGGTTCAATTGTAAGACCAGTATTAAGTTCTTTATTATCGTACTCTAAAATATTTGTTAAGAAACTATTATTAAAATCTAATTTAGTTGATGAACAATTTGCAGTGCAGTTTTTATATAGATACTTCCCTAAATCATTTGTAGGAGCTTATGAACATGAGCTTTTAAATCATCCTCTAAGACGTGAGATTATTGCTACAAAAATGGCTGATATTGTTATAAATCTCAAGGATGTACTTTTGTAAGTGATTATGAAAAATTAGGGCTTGAAAGATTTTTACTAAAAATTAAATCATATCTTGTTGCAAAACAGTTATTTGGAGCAAAAGATATTAGAGCAAAAATCTATGCTTTAGATTATACTATGGATGTAGAAAAACAGTATAAACTTATTAACAAACTTGAATATACACTTTATGCTAGTACAAGATGGATGGTTAAATATTTAAAGAAAAATCAATTAGATGCGGCACATATTTTAGATCATAAAGAGGAGTTATTCTCTTTATTAGCACAAGTTCATACTCAAAAAGTTGAAAACTTGATAGAAGATGATTCTGAATTTAATTTATTCTTCTCTGTAATAGATTATTTAAGATTTGCAGTTCCTGCAATAGTTATAAAAACAAATACAAGTCATTCATTTAAAGATGTAGTTGTATTATTCTATTCATTAATCCACGAATTTAATATCCTTGATATAATCGTATCTCTTAATAGAGTAGAAATCAATTCAAGAAATGATATGGTTCTTAGAAATCAAGTTTTACAATTTATAGAGTTTATTGTTGTTCATTACACAAAAAAAATATTAAACTTCCAAAGAGTAAATGAAGAACCAGAAGTCGCTTTTGCAAATTATGTTACAAATGAAAAAGATACTTTTTATAAAGTTAGAGATAATCTTGATACTTTTATGACAAAAGATAAAAAAGATATAAAAGAGATTGCAGTTACTGTAAATCAAATGATGGTTTCATTGTTATAAGATAAAGTTATATTGTAGTCATAAGTAAGTTTAATTTAAAATTAAAAAATATTATAACTTTAACTTATGACTATTATTTTAAGTTCTAATTTGTTATAGTCAAAAAAAATATATAAAGGATGTCTCATGAAAAGTAATATGGATGATGAATTATCTTTAGAAAAGATTGATGACTATAATAATAAAGAATCAAAAGAGAAGAGAAATATTGTAAAACTAGTAGTTATTTTTTTGTTTAGTTGTTGGTGGTGTTCTAGCTTACTTAAAATATACTAGCCAAGTAGATGATTATGTAGGTACAAATGAAGCTCCTGGAATCTCAACTACAAAAAAATAGATATTAGGAAATATTGTGCTTAGCTTTAGTGATTTTTTTTGAATATCATATGAAAACTAAGCACTCATATTTTTCTGTTAGAAATAATCCTAATAGATTAGATTGGGATAACCAACCAGACTCTTTTAAATCTTATCCAGATAGTTTTAATAAATATGAACTAGATTTAGAAAAACAAAACCATAGTTTTATATATCATATAGCAGGTATTAGTGCAAAAAAAACTTATCCTGGGGGGGTTGAATATTATCTAAGAATAAATCCTAGTGCAGGAGCATTGTTTCCAAATGAAATATATTTCCAAAGTAGGGGGGGAAATGATGACTTTGAAGATGGTGTTTATCATTTTGATATAGCAAGCTCTTCTATAACACTTTTACAAAAAATCAGTAATGATGCTTAGAGCCATATTTTGATTTTACTACAAAACAAAATGGTTTTATATTTTTAATCTCATCTATTTATTATAGAAGTTCTTGGAAGTACAAAAATAGAGCTTTTAGATACTGTTTACTTGATGCTGGGCATATTTTAGGAACTATTGAAGCCTCTTCTTTTTTTTACATGAGAAAAAGTATAAAATATCTTATGATTTTGATAAAGAAGTTTTAAATAAAGTTTTCTCTTTTGATGAAAAAGAGTTTTTTTTACTAGTGCCGTATTTATTTTAAATAATACAGAAGAAAATGTTGAAAAAATTGAACTTAATTTACCTACAGTAAATGGATGTTATTTTTTTTGAAAAAAAATAATATGATTGAAGAAGCTTATCAAAACTCTTTGGAAGTTAAAAAACCTAAAGAAGAACTATCAAATCCTAATTTTAGTTTTGAAAGAATTACTTTAAAGAGATTATACAAAAAAGAAGATCAGCAAGAGAGTTTTTTTAAAAAGAGTATTTCAAAAGTTGAATTTGAAGCAATTTTACATAATCTTACTCAATCAATTCCTTCAAACTGTGATGAAAAACTTGATATTTATTGTGTAATAAACCGTGTAAAAGAGATGAAATTAGGTTTAATAAAAGTAGATGAATATGTAACTTCAAATAGTTATATAAAAGAGGGTGATTTTATCTCAAAAGCTGGATATTTATGTTTAGAACAAGATTTAGGAAGTTTTTCAGCAGTAACTTTTTTTTATAACTTCAACTTCAAAAAATTATCAAGAACTATATCAAAAAGCTGGAATTATTGGACATCGGCTTTATCTTTCTTCTAACTATTTAGGTATAGCTTGTAGTGGTATTGGTGCATATTATGATGATGAAGTTTGTGAATTTTTAGGAGAGTATACGCAAGTTTTATATGCTTTAGCAATAGGAAAATAAAGAAAAAAAATTGTAAAATGATTGTAAATATTTTCTTGGGGGGGCTTTAATGCAAACTAAAAGTACAACATTTTGTAAGTTTTCTACTCTTCTTTCAGTTTGTTTGATTTTATATATCTCTATTACAACTTATATTGAACACTTCTATTCTCAAGATAATGTCGTAGATACAAATAGTTTTATTATAAAAA
>JDSG01000161.1_pt1 | contig 13711 bp, 24 predicted proteins | sample 199341 | NCBI WGS metagenome assembly JDSG01 (sample SAMN02584197, study PRJNA231836) | bioreactor metagenome | isolation source: continuous culture bioreactor short generation time transfer1 day 52 after... | place: Germany: Bremen | reverse complement strand
ATAATGAAGTTTTAAAACAGATAAGAAAAGCAAAAAAAAAAGTGAATGATTACTTAAGAGGAGAGACATTACATAAAGATAGGGATTATGATAAATCGAAAGAAGATATTTCATGCTCCTTCGAATTCTATACACCAAACAATGTCGACGGTGCATTTAATAGTGAATTTACTCTATACATTGAATATTTGTGCAACTACTTTCTATATGATTTTTTTTGAATATGTATATACTATTGACAGACTAGATTTAACTAACTCAAGAGCAAGAGCAAGAAATGCATCAGATAAATCAAATTATGATTTGTTTAGAGCAAAAATTAAAGCAATAATGAAAACAGTTGAAAGTAATAATGATTATTGTCTTATTGAGATTAAAACAATAGATTACAGATACGGTTCCTTTTTCGGTTTATTTGAAGCCGTTTTTGCCGACATTCTTCAAATATTACCCTACCACGGCACAGAAATAATAAATGCAGTGGCATCTATGTTTGTTTATGACACGGTGAAAAGAAATTTTGATATCAAAGATGTAAATATTAAGGGAGTTCCCATTAGGATAAATAAATTAGGAAAAAGTTACAAAACAGTTCTCGTTGATGAAACCCACAAAAGTTTTCAGAATAAAGTAAAGACTAATTACTTAAATCGTTATAAAAACAAAGACGAAATGTCGAAATATATTTTTGATTCATTGTTGAAAGATAATAACATCAAGGAATTTGAGTTTAAAACAGATTATGCAAAAGTAAAAGTATCCAAAAAGTAAATTACGGCTTTACTTTCCAAATACTTGTTGATGTTTCGTATATGATTTCTGTTGTCCAATGTTTGGTTGAATCTGTTACGTCACAGTCAAAGACTCTAATTCTATTACCACTATGATGATTAGGTTCTTTTTCAATAGAACTTAATACTTTAAGAACTATTTTATCATCTTCTGTCTGCACTTTTAGTTTTAGTGGACTGATTTTTCCATCCATGTGATGATGGGCAATCATTTCTACTGGCTCATACATACTTATACCTCACTATAATTCGTAGGGATTCAATCCTTTACAATCTTCAAGTGCCCTGTATTCTTACGGGGGGGTATTTTTTTGTGGTTCCACATCATCCATATGAGTTATGGATAGTATCTGATCTTGATTTAACATGATATCTTCTTCATACAATGCAAGTTTCTCAGGTTGCCAAGCAAACTTAACTATATGGAGTGTTTTTTTCATAGGCAGACATGGTACGCTCTTTCAAACATACTTTACCAAAATACTTACCCTCGGACTTTACAACAAAATCTTCAAATATCAAATGAGCTTCTTGTCTATAGTCTTCAGGTATTCCGGCGTGCCATAATGCTCTGATATAACACATTTCTTTGAACTCTTCCATTGTGATTGGTTTTTGGGGGGGTATATCACTTACTAAATACATATATTATCACCTTTCAAAAGGACAACTGAATGCCCGAAATTATCTTATTGATTTGTGTGACTCTCTTCTTCCCTATCATCTTAGTGATGGTTGGGTTAAGATTACCAGGTCCGTCAAACAACATTTCTGGATATTTTGTGGCGTAATGAAAAACGAATGTTTTCAATGTATCATTATCAATTTTTCTTGCCTTATAATCATTGCTTACACGAATGATTTCGGTGGTATATCTTTTACTCTTGTTGGATATTCTAGGAAGACATATTTCATTTTTACACCTTTTACACCTTATCTATACTAATAACACTAATTTTACACTTGTTTGACATTCCAGTCAACAGATCTACTACTTATTTTCCATTAAAATAACCAGTAATAAATTACTGGTTATTGAGGGGGGGAGTATAAATAATTAATAAGGGGGGGTTATATAGGTATACGGTAAACCATGAGTACTCTACTAAAGTTAGCTGCCGTAGGGCAGCAGTTATTTAGATTTTATGGCTTTTAAGTTTATGCAGTAGTCTGGAAGCTCATCTGACCAAGGTAACAAGCCATCCATAAAACTTAATTCCTTATCCTTAGTATCTAGATGTTTTGGAATCTCTTCCAGGAGATATTTGAAGTATTCATATGGTTTTAAGTTATTAGCTTTTGCCGTTTCAGCAACACTATAAATGATTGCACTAGCCTTGGCACCGTTAACTGTATCCATAAGTTTCCAATTTTTCTTACCTATACAAAATCCTCTAATGGCATTCTCCGTAGCATTATTATCTAGGGGGGGTATTTTGCCATTACCTAAGAATACTCTAAGGTAGGATTCTTGATTTAAACAGTAAGTGAAGCCTTTTCCTGTTTTTGATTTAGGAGCAATGTCGCCACGATGAGTTTTTATCCACCCAAAGAATGCATCTACTTGTGGTTTCACAAGAAGTTGCCTTTGCTTTACTAGCTCATCAGGTGTAAGCCCTGATTCTCGTAACTCGTTATCTATTTTATAGATTAAGCCTATTTGCCTTAGTGCATCATAGGCAAGTGTTCCTTTAGCCTTAGTTTTACCAGTGGCTTTAACCAGTTCTGCAAATGGTCGCCTAGCATGACTCCAACATCCAGCGATTTCTATCTCTTCTTCTTCACGAGCAAGCTTATGATAGACTTCGTAACCATCAGTGACCACAGTCCCTGAGTAGTTCTTAAGGAATTCACGTGGGTGATCCGTTTTACGAGTTTTTTTGATACTCATACAGAATCATTGCTGGGGGGGCATCATACATAGTTCCGGTCCTGTAGACCCACATGTAACTTTTAGAACCAGCCTTACGACCATCTTTGCTGACAAGCAACGGTGTTTCATCACCTTGTATCACAGGATACTTCATCATTTCCCTGTGTACACGGTCATGCCATAGAGAGAAGTAACGCTCTGCTAAGCTTATCATCCAGTTGGCCATGACTTGACGTGCAATGATTATGTCTTGACGTTTGAACTCTTGCTCTTGGCGATAAAGTGGCAAAGCATTGACATACTTACCATTCATAATAGCAGCCGCAAGGGCCGGTGTAATAATACTGTTGCGAAGTAAATCTAGTGGACGGTTTCCTTTAATCAACGTTTGATTATCTTTACCTGCGTAGACACCAACATGATGTTCTTCCACAATCCACTTTGGTGGTTCATAAAGAAGACGTTTGTAGACTTCATCAGGTAGTTGTTTATAACCACTTGGAAAATGTTCTTTAAGAATATCTTCAGACAAGTAGTGTTCTACAGTGATAACTGGTAACTCCTTAAGGTCTTCATCACGCTTACCTTTTTTCTTCCTCTTTTTACTAGCACCAACATCTTCTAAGTCTGGTTCTGGTACGAAGTAGTTAGCCTTAAGAGCTTCAGCTTCATTAAGGAATACGGATTGTTGTTCTAGATCTATTTCAATCTTTTCCGAAGAGCGACCAAAACGTTGTTGTTGGCTTAGAGTAACCTGCTCTATTAGTAAGTCCATCTTACGATTTAGGTCCTTAAGTTGTTCTTGCTGAGATAGGAACAAGGTAATCAAGATATCTTTATCAAGTTTTTGCAATTCCTGTTCACTAAATTTCTTATTCATAGACCTAGCTTATCATGCTTTATGGCCTAGTGAAAGAGAAATGAATGTACTAAATAAATCCGTGGATAACCCTTGGTAAGTTTACCATTTTATCTAATATAAATGGCTAATTAATGCGCTTTGGGTTAACTTTGTGGACAACTTTCTTTGGTTCAATAGATAGGCCTTCTGTGAGCCATCGAAACTGCTGAGATGTAATAGCGCATGCTTCATTTTCGCTTCGAGGCCACTGGAACTTTCCATGCTCAAGTCTTTTGTAAGCGAGCAGAAATCCATCCCCCCCTTCCCAAAGTAAAGCTTTGATGCGGTCGGTTCTGCGTCCACAGAAAAGAAAAAGGACATTTTGGAAAGGATTTAAGTTAAATTCGTTTTGCACAATACCAGCTAGACCATCAATACCACGGCGAAGATCAGTGTAGCCACATGCCAGATAAATCTTATCAAAGCCAGAAGCACCATTAAGCATGAGCAATTACCTTAAGAACCTCACCTAAAATAGAAGGTGACACAGAGTTATTGATTTCTAGACGAATCTCACCCATGGCAAGCACCATATCTGGCTTCGTAGTAGACCCTGATGTTAATCTTTCTTTGACTTCTACGAAGTTTGTACTTAGATGTTCAGGTTGACTTAGTTCAAGAGAAGAACTTAATTCCACGCGTAGTTGTTTTTGCCAGTAATAGAATCTAGATGATTGAATGCTGTTTTCAGAACACCAGTCTTTGATTGTCATACCACTGTTTTTGCATTCAGAAATAATAGCACCCCCCCAAGTTTGTAGGTTGTAGCGTCTTTTGGCAGTCATTGCTTCCATGTGAATATCCCCCCCCTTGGATAAAAGATTTGTAAGTTTAGTGAGTTACTATAAAAACATGCAAAACTCATGCCAAGTTTTTATAGTTTTCCAACTTATTATCTCATGGTTGCATTTATTGGAATAGGTACCTGTGATTTACCGTATACTTATATAGTGTGGGCAATATGTGTTAAAGAACACCTTAGAAGTTGCCCATAACTATTTTTGCATAAAGTCGAAATTGGAACAAGTACAGAGAAAGAGACGATAGCGTCAAATTGCTGCAGGTAAATTCCTGACAGAATAGCCCTCGTAAGATAGCAATATTTTAAAATGACTCTACAATCACTTTATCAACCTCATAAATCTTCCCCCCCAATATACTATCCAATTTAACCTTAATTCTAGTTTGCTCTTCAAGTGGTGGAATTGGAATAATCATGTTTTTAATTTTTTTTCCGCTTACGCCACCAATAATTCCAGATTTTCCAGTACTGAACGCCTTTAAAAATTGAGGACTCTGCAAGAAATAATATAAGTACCCTACATCTAGTCCAATTGGATTGAAGTTACATAGTTTATTACCAAAGCATACTGTTTCATTTAATAGACCTATCTTTCTACCAGCACTTCCGCCCTCGATACATAGTAGAATAGAATTGTCATTTGCAAATCTAAATTTAGGTTCATCAAATGGTATTTTCACTCCGTTCTCATAATTAATAATGCCATCAAACCCAACATCTTTTGTACCTATATATTTATAGCCTTCTTTTAGATTCGAATATTTGGTTGCTTTGATTGCAGCGGGTATGCTATTACCTGTATAGATGTTACAGCAATCCCCCCCCAACTTCATGTATCCCCCCCAACGTTCAGGTAAGTACTCTGGTATGTCGTTATCATCTATTGCTTCTAGATTTACTTTTCTCATAAGCTTAGAGTTTATCATTTGCTCTCTCAATTTATTTATAGTTTCTATTAAATCAGAAGACTGAGAGTCGCCAATTTTTTTTACTTGTAAGTTTACCCCCCCCAAAAGCATCCTGTAGCATTGATTGCTTAAGTTTACTTGGGAATGCGGCCTCTAACTCTTGTAATTCACTTTCCAACACTCTCAATTCATTGATTTTATATATCGAATCCTCAATAATTCTCACAATCTCAATTTGCTCTTCATATGGTGGCAATGGAATTGGTGTCGACTTTACAATAGTTTGATTAATCTTAGGCATACTTTTTGAAGTACCACTAGCATTTTCCATATAATAGGTCCTACACAGAGGTGATTTCAAAACATAGTCCACATACTTAAGCGATATACGTTTATCGACCCTCATTCTCATAATTAAATCAGGATACATAAATGCATCATCTTCCCCCCCAGTATATATACAACAGGAGCCAACATACTCACGAGAATTACTTCGCTGAATAAGTAAGTCATCTTTTTTTTAGCCAATAATTGCTCGCTTTTTCTATGTTAATATCTACATACTTAAAAGCATTTTTATCAAAAACTCCACTAGTTACTGCTGTTAGGGTAAGATTCTTTATAGATGTTTCATATCCAACCCCCCCTCTTGGTGAATATCCATTTTTAGGCTGAGCCACAAGTATTTCCCTCAACTCAACCCATAGCCACTCCTCAGGAATCTCAAATGGCTCTTCAAAATTGTCTGTTTTACTTTCATATCTTCCTTCAGTTATTGACTTAAGTATTTCTATGGTTTCTTCCTGACTTCCAACTCTGCTACTTAATTCGCCTTTTACTGCTGAATTTAAAACAGACTTCTGAATCTTATTAGCTATCATATTGAACCCCCCCCAGCAGATTCATTATATCTTTCAACTTTGAATCAATATCATTATCTAACTCATTTCTAGTTTTGATAAAATTAATAATTGTTTCTTCTGGAGAAAATATTACTTCTTGCACTATTGGAAAACCACAAAAATCCATGGAATAGTCAGCTTCTTGAATATCTTTTATATTTACACACTTTGCCTTGTATGTTTCATCGAGTTGCTCATGATCTTTTCCATCAATAATTTCAATTCTGTTATCCCACCACTCTCGAACGCAATCTAAATGGCTATCCATAATAGGTTTAGTTTTACTAAATGCTTTATAACCCTCTGGTAAATCATATCTATAAAACCATGTATTTTCTGTTGGTTTTCCCTTTTCGAAGAAAATTAAATTTGTAGCAATTGGAGTGTATGGCGCGAAAATACTACCTGCTAATCTTATAACGGTATGGACATTACATTCGCTAAATATTTTTTTCTTTTAGCTTTATCAAGCTGATATCATTATTGTTTAGGAATCCATCTGGTAAAACAATCCCAACTCTTCCTGTTTCCTTCAAACGATAAAGTATTTCAATCAAAAAGAGATTTGCAGTTTCAGAGGTTCTTAGCTCTGTTGGAAAATTCTTCTGAATAACATCTTGTTCATGCCCTCCATAAGGAGGATTCATAAGAATAACGTCGAATTTATCATTTTCACTATAATCTCTTACATTTTTTAAAAGTGAATTTGTGTGACTGATTTGAGGATAATCAATACCATGTAGCAACATATTAGTAGTACAAAGCATATATGGAAACTGTTTTTTCTCTACACCATGTAAGCTACGTTCAACAACTTCCATTGCTTCTGCTGAATTAACTTGTTTCTTTAAGTGCTCAACAGCATCTATAAGAAATCCACCAGTACCACATGCGAAATCAGCTATTGTTTCTCCAACTTGAGGATTTATTTTTTCAGTGATAAATCTTGTTATTGCTCTTGGAGTATAAAATTCGCCTGATCTACCTGCACTTTGTAAGTCCTTTAGTAGCGTTTCATATACATCATTGAACTCATGCAATTCAGCTTTATTATCAAATTTGATTCTACTTAATAGATTAACTGCACGTCTAATGCAAACACCATCTTTCATGTAATTGAAAGCTTCATGCATCATCTCATATATAATTCTTTCTCTTTTAGTTGAATCGCTATTTAACTGGATATCCTTCATTTTAGGAAACAATTCATTATTAATGAAATCAACTAGTTCATCACCTGTGATTTGGTCTTTCTGAGCTTTACCAATAGCCCAATTTCGCCATCTTAGATTTTCTGGTAAAGCACTAGAGAAATCATCTTCATATAAACTCCAATAATCCTCTTTTAAATCATAAACTCTCAAAAAAAAGCATCCATACAAGTTGCGAAAGAGTTTGAACCGTACCACTTACTCCTTCATCATCCCTCATAATTGTTTCCCATTCCTTAATAATATTTCCTAATGACATGTTTTCTCCTTTAAGCTATATATATTTCTTCTTCAATCTCTTGAATTATAACTTGATAATTTTCTTTGCCTCCAAAACCGTTAACCACCTCAATAGGATTTCTCTTTTGGATAAACTCTGGAAGGTTTAATATTCTCATATTTTTTTAACTCATCAATACCTTTAGTTCTGTACGCTTCAAGCAATAGTTCGACAATTTCTAAATTTTCGCCATTAAACTTTGAAAGATAACCAGACTCAAGAACGTAATCAATTCTTTCATCCCTTGTTAACAATGAATGATCATAACCTAGATTCGCAAGAATATCAAAGTCATCTACATTATCTTCAGTAACTTTTTCCCTTATATAGTCAATTAGTATACCATCTTCTACTAATTCGTTTATAAGTTCATTCTTTTTCTTATGTTTTATCCATACTTTTTTGAACTCGTCAAACATGGGATATACTTTTTTTAAGTTCATCCTTGAATAATCAATTATTGACATCGTTATTAATCTACCATCCGCATCCATATATTGGACATCTTCATTTATAATAGATACCGAGATACCATGTACAAGGTATTTTTCTCGGCTCTTCTTTGACTTATCATCAATGTCATGAAAAGAATCTACTTCGTTATCGGTAACCTCATTTTTACCATTGTTATCGGTAACCTCATCTTCAAAAGTCTCTTCTTCTTCAGATAATTCCTTTATCATCTCTGGCTCACCATCAAATTCTTCATCTGCAAACTTGATGTAGTTTTTTTTCTGAAGTCCATTATTGTAAAATACAATTTGTTTGCTTCTTCATGAATCCTAGAACCTCTCCCAATGATTTGCTTAAACTCAGTCATAGTACCGATAGTCCTATCTAAAACAACCAGCTTACAAGTCTGAGTATTAACTCCAGTGCTCATTAGTCTACTTGTTATTGCAATTACTGGGTGACTTTCAAATGGTTCAATAAAATAATCAAGCAAATCCTTCTCTGGAGAGCCAGATGTGATTTGTGCAATGTATTTTGAATTTTCGACAACTAAATCAGCATTTTGATTATTCAAATAGTGTCTCATCCGTTCAGCATGTGGTATATCTTCACAAAAAAACAATAACTTTTCCATATCTATCATTTTCTTTCATGTATTGAGTTATTCTCTTCGCAACAACTTCGTTTCTCTCTGGGATAATTATTTTCCTGTCAAAATCCTTTTGAAAATACATCTTATCCTCTACAATCAAACCATTGTCATCCAGCATTCCTGGATAAGGTCTATATCCATTAACATCAATATCGATGTTAACTTTAATTACTTTATAAGGAGCAAGAAAACCATCACTAATTCCTTGTTTTAATGAATAGGAATATAATGGATCACCAAAGTATTCAATGTTTGATGTTTCTTCTGTTTCTTTTGGAGTTGCAGTCATACCAATCTGTACAGCACTAGAAAAATACTCTAACACATTTCGCCAAGAACTATCCTCATTCGCACTACCACGGTGGCATTCGTCAACTATTATCAGATCAAAGAAATCCTCTTCTAAAACTTTATAATAATCTTCTTCGCCATTTTTCAACTGATGGTATAGTGATAAGTATACTTTATACGAAGTGTCAATCTCTCGATTTTCTATTCTGGTCATGTTCTTCCCTAAAGGAGCAAATTCATTAAGCATTGGTTGACTAATCAGAATATCTCGATCTGCAAGAAACAAGACTTTTTTTTAACGGATTTAGCCTTTAACAACCTCCAGATAATTTGAAAAGCTACTAAGGTTTTACCTGTCCCAGTTGCTAAAACTAGAAGAAGTCTCTTGTCACCTCTTACAATTGAAGAAAGTGCTCTATTAATCGCAATCCACTGATAATATCTGGGTTCTTTTCCATCAACTTCGTAATGGTACGGTACATTTAGTACATTTTCTTCCTCTTCAGATATCCCCCCCGAATCACTCTTATACATATCCCATAGTAAATCAGGAGAAGGAAACTCTTCCATACTCATATTATTAATTTCATCACCAGTAATCAAATTATGCATGCAAAATCCATCCCCCCCATTTGATGAAAATGCATATGGGATATTTAAAGTAGCCGCGTACTTAATTGCCTGTGGTAATCCATTAAGAATAGATTTTTTTATTGTCTTTTGCTTCTACAACTGCAAGAGGGAAATTATCACTATTTTCATTTCTATAAAGTATATAGTCAGCTTTAGAAGCCTTTCCTCTTTTCCCACTTTTACCGTCAATAGATATTCTACCATTAGTAAAGTAAAATTCCATCCTTATACTTCTTTTATTCCAAGTTTTTAGAACTGCAGGTGTTATGTAGTTTAGTTTGATTTCTTCCTCGGTCATATCTTTTTTATCAATCATCGCTTTTCCCCCCCTTTAACTACTCTTATATATTTCACTCGCTGGAAACCATTTATTTAGAAAGCATACTGCTTATTATCCATCTACAATCTAACCCACACTAGCTAGTTACTTAGTAGCCAAAATTCTACATTAACAAACACATCACCAATAAATCTCCTATATACATCTCGTGCAATATTCATTGGAGTCAAACTACCACATTTTCATTATTGCCTGCCACATGAAAACGATTAAACAACATTCTTTCTAAATTCCCCCCCTTCAAACCAATACTCGTCTTCCCACATTTCTTCATAACGTACTTTAATAAGCACCATATCTAGAAAGTGCTTTTTCGCTTCAGAGGCTTTAATAACCAATTCTTTACCAGCCATATCTATAAGCTTTATTTTAGTTCTGCCATCTATTTTCATTTGTCCTAAAGTTCGTGGTGGATTAATAGGAAGAATTGCATTCCCTCTTTTCAGTGAAAAGGCATCAAATCCTTCACTGCAACACCCCCCCTTTACCTGATCTAGTGTATCAGTAATACTATCGCCATAGTGCTCCCCCCCAGCACATACGAATCCTTTCTCATTAGGAAAGCAAAACTCGCATTCTTTACATGTACTCATCAATCATACTCCCTTATTTGTCTTTATATGAAATTTTATCACTTCTTGCGCATATATACAACAAACTAGCAGCTCTATTGGTTAATCAAGCTAGGATGGACAGCAATCTATTTTAAACGTTTATTATATTCCATTGTTCTCTGAACAAGTAATACTTTTGTAGTTCATTCATTCTGGCTTATATGGCTTTTTAGTTAAATCTATGACCTTACAGCCATTGGTGTTGAATACTCTGAGTTGGACCATTCTCAATTTTAGTTTTCCTACAACATCTTTAACTAACGAAAAAGACGGTTAACCCGTCTTTTTCATCATACTGCCTTTTTTTTAGATTTTTGTCTAACAAATGAAGATACTGTTTTGCAATATTGTATATTTCACCTGGTGCATCCTTGTTTCCAGACCCTCTAATTTGAGTTATTTGATTCTTTCTTAACTCCAGCGTGTATAGAGGTTCATCAAGTCTAAGTCGAATGAATACAATCATAGAACGTCCAGACTCTATGTGCTTACCATATCCTCGGACACAATGATTAAGTTTGTCTGATTCTTTAAGTAAATCTTCAAAACATGACACCAATAAGAACTTGTAACCACTTAATTCATGATTGTAATATGAATGGTATTTCTGATAGGTAGTTATTATTGCATCAACGGTCCTTTGGTTTTTTTACAACCTTTACATTCTTAGTTACATTATCGTGAGAACGTTTAAAATCCTTAGGGAACAAAGTTGATTTTCTTAATCTCATTTGTAACATCTGACATCCATCAATGTAATCGATGTAATCAGAATAGAAATAATCTTTACAGTTGTTTTTGATAATGTAATTGGTTAATGCTTTGACCGTCACATATTTTAAAATAGTGACAATGTTCTCTGCTTCTATATCCCTATAATATGATATAGTCTTTGGTATTGCCAAATGTTGAACATCTTCAAAGCTTACATAGTATTTTTTCTTATCTACTTTGTTGTTGGTATCTCGATAAAGACGATCTACCTCAAATTTAATGTTCAATAATCTTATGGCGTACTTATTATTAAGATATTTCGCAATTTCATCCTTCTTTAACCGTAATGCTTTAAATAGTTTTGTTTCACCTTCAACTACATTTCTCGTAAGAGGTGTATCTTCTTTTGTGGTTAGGCCCTCACAATCCATGTTTTTATAAAGATACTCTTCTACAAAAACATGATAACCACTTTTAACCAGCTTTTCTGTAATTGGCAACTTTTTATATAGTTGAAGATACGCAACAACATTCACATCCTTCGTCTTTTTAGTGAAATCATAAAGTGCAGAATGTTCAAACTCGGTGTTCTTAAGTACCTTGTTTATGTTTCTGGTATAAGTGATACTATTAGAGTAATTGTAATGCTTCTGATAATAGGCAACCCATGTTAATTTGGATGTATGCCAATCAACACCATAGGGTTCCTTATCGTAAAAGCGATATAAGTTAAATGGCTTTCTACGCGATCCATTGAGTAAAACCCTTGATACTTCGCTCACATACGTCTTAAAATCATAGCCAGATAATTTACGTTTAACCTCAAAGTATCTTATGACTAATTCTTGGTTACTTTTATCTACCATTTGCACTAAACCTTTTGTCGAAAGGTTTTTGTTTCGCTTATAATAGTGAGACAACAACACTTCCACTTTCATACCACAATGAGGACACTTAATATTTTGCTTATGCTTATACTTCTCTGAAATATTCAAGTGCGATTCGCAATAGGTGCAAATTCCTGATTTGGACTTACTATCTAAAATAAGATAATTTTCTTGGTTGAGAACATGTTTGTTCACAAATTGAATAAAGTCATTTGGTAATTGTGCTAATTTTGTGAATGTGGTATATACTGGTGCCATTTTTTGGTAATAGTTTTTGGATTCAATTAACTCTTGATGAGCTGCTACTCTCATAATAAAAGTCGGGGGGGCACAATCTTCATGACAATTATTGCGAATCCGTCTACTTCTTTTATTAGAATTCCTTAAATAGATGATCCACTCATTGACTTCAATCAATGAAATGTCGATATCAATATTTGTTATTTCCCAGTAACATCTTAGGTTAGAAACAACAGATTTTGAGTACCTTTTCCCTTCGAAAAAAAATATGTGATATGGTCATCATCTGATAAATAGATTCTAAAAATCGGCTCTTTTACAGTATGCTTATAGCAAGTCAAATATCTAATGTCTTCATACATTCCTTCTGTTAGAAAGTAGCCTTTACATTTGAATGAATCGATATTCACATCTAACCCTTTAGGTAAGTTCCTCTTATTCATACTCACACCTCACCAAATAGTGATATTTGCTCAATTTGTGGTATGGCTTGTGGTACTGGTTTGATTTCTGTGCGATTCAACTCGGCTTTCTTTCTACGCTCCTCAGTTTCTTTTTTTCGTTTATCAGCTTGTGCTTTTGCTTCAAGTCTTTTGATTTCCTTTTGTCGAGCAATTTCATCATGATTAAGATTATAGTACTCGTAAATAGCTTCTTGAAAATGCTCTTTGGTAAGGTCTCCTAAGTTACCTACCCTCTTTGCAACACGAATAACATTTTTCACACATGCGCCTAGTGTTGTATGTTTGTTCATTACGAACTCACTTAGCTTTTCCATGTCTAGTTTTAATAACTCACATGTATAGCTTGCACATGCTTCTGTAAACATAATGGTCATGGCGGACTGATAAACTTCCTGACTTTTCTTCTTGGACATAGACTTTCTGTACTTATCCAATTGCTTTTCGATTTTCTTTAATGCGTCTTCCTTCATTATAATAGCCTCCTTTACCTGCAATAAGCAGTAACTTTATTTGCCTGGACATGCCAGTGGTTTGTATCTAGTCAAAAAATGACTAAAAACAATAAAAGAGCAGTACCCTAATATGGTTCAACTCTTTTTAAGTAGGCTATTATTCAATTTATCGATTGCAAAGGTTGGCAATCGCTTGTCTATATTATACAACAAATTCAAAAAAAATTCAAATGAGTGTTAAGTTCTATGAAAAAAACATGTATATTCATAATGACAACAGCAGAAAAAACTTTTTTTTCAAAA
>JDSG01000160.1_pt1 | contig 13944 bp, 27 predicted proteins | sample 199341 | NCBI WGS metagenome assembly JDSG01 (sample SAMN02584197, study PRJNA231836) | bioreactor metagenome | isolation source: continuous culture bioreactor short generation time transfer1 day 52 after... | place: Germany: Bremen | reverse complement strand
TATAAAACTGTTACTAAAAAAAAGTTTTAGATAGAGATGCTTACACAAAAGAGCTTAAAATACCTGCTGTTTATAAAATAGTAAAAACTAGAGCTTTAGAAAAAGAACCAACAAGTAAAAAAAGTTATGACACCGGCTATTTATGAAACTGTTATTAAAAAAAAGTTTTAAACACTGAAGCTACTACAAAAGAAGTTAAAATCCCTGCTGTTTATAAAACTATTACTAAAAAAAAGTTTTAGATACTCCCGCAACTACAAAAGAAGTTAAAGTTCCTGCTATTTGTAAGATGGTAAAAACAAGAGTTATTGATACTCCTGTAAGTGAAAAGAAAATCACTATTCCAGCGGTTTATGAAACTTATAACACAAATGTTAAAACAACAGAGCCATACTTAAGATGGCAAGAAATTCTTTGTGAAACAAATACAACTACTGATGTTGTAGCAAAATTACAAAAAGCTTTACAAGATAGAAAATATAACATCACTATGATTGATGGTGTATATGGTTCTGAAACTAAAGCTGCAGTAAATGCATACCAAAAAGACAAAGGTCTTAACCAAGGTGCACTTACGCTTAAAACATTAGAATCTTTAGGATTCTAGTATCAAAACGGGAAACTCTTTTCCCGTTTTATCTTTTATAAAATCATAATTTTGATACAATTTCAAAATGAAAGAAATTGCAATTATAGGCTCTACTGCCTCAGGTAAAACTGGTTTATCTCTTGATATAGCCCAAAAAAACAAACTCTGTAATACTATCTCTTGATTCTTTATCTGTTTACAAACAAATAGAGATTGCTTCTGCAAAACCTACTAAAGAAGAAAGAGGAGATATTATTCATTTTGGAATAGATGAACTATATCCAAATGAAAAATTTGATGTAATACGATTTTTTGATTGCTATAAAAAAAGCAAAAGAGTATGCAAAACAAAAATAAAAAAAACCTTATAATCGTTGGAGGTACAGGCTTTTACTTAAAAGCTTTAATAGAAGGACTTTCAACAGGCATCAAAGAAGAAATAGAGTTAGAGGATTCAGTAGAAAACACTTACAAGTTTTTATTTAGTATTGATAATGAATATATGACTAAGATTGCATCGAATGATAGCTATCGTATAAGAAAAGCATTTTCTATATATAAACAAAGTGGTATGACACCTTCAAAATATTTTGAACTTAACCCAAAAGAACCTGTTGCTAAAGATTTAAAAATTTTTGAAATTTTATGGGATAGAGAAGAACTTCGAAAAAGAATCAATTTACGAACATCAATGATGATAAATGATGGAATTATTGATGAAGTTATATTCTTAGAAAAACTATATGGAAGAGCTCCTAACTCTATGGCTTCTATAGGTATTATCGAAACTCTTGAATATTTAGATGGAAAGATAGATAAAATTCAACTTGAAGAAAAAAATAGCTTTAAATACAGCAAAATTAGCAAAAAGACAAAACACATTTAATAAAAGCCAATTTCAAAATAAAACCTCTAATATTATAGAAAACTTAAATTCAGATATAATTAAGTATTTTTCGATATAATCCCATTTCCAAAAAAAAGAGCTTAGTAAAGGGCGACAAAGATTCGACCTTTTATTAGGCATTAGCCAAATTAAGGAAAATCAAGTGAAAAAAGATATTCACCCAGATTACAAAGCTTGTACTGTTACTTGTGCATGCGGAAACTCGTTTGAGACTAAATCAAATGTTGAAACTATGAAAATCGATATTTGTAACGCTTGTCACCCATTCTTTACTGGAGAGCACAAAATTGTTGATGCTGCTGGTAGAGTTGAGAAGTTCAAAGCTAAATACGCACAAAAATAATTATAAATTTTTAAGCGTGTTAACCTTAGTTCCCACTCCAATAGGCAATTTAGAGGATATCTCTAAAAGAGCAATAGCTAGTCTATTGGAGGCAGAACTTATCTTGTGTGAAGACACAAGAGTTACTAAAAAAATTACTACAACTTTTATCTCAAAGAGAAAATCTAGAATTTAACTGTCAAGATTATAAATCATTTCACTCACACAATGAAAAACAAGTTTTAAAAACATTAAGCCCAGAAGATTTTGAAAAAAAATATTGTTTATGTTAGTGATGCAGGAATGCCTTGTGTATCAGACCCTGGTGCTTCATTAGTTCAATACTGTATTGAAAATGATTTAAAATACGATGTTCTTCCAGGTGCAAATGCAGTATTAACAGCTTTTGCAATGAGTGGATTTGAACATACAGAGTTTACATTTTTTGGATTTTTAGCACATAAAGGGAAAGAGAGACATCAAAAACTTGTACAAGTTATGCAAAGCCCTACTCTACCAATACTTTATGAATCTCCACATAGACTTTTAAAAACTCTTGAAGAGATAAAAAACATTGATGAGAATAGAACTATTTTCTTAGCTAAAGAGATAAGTAAACTTCATCAAAAAAAACTTTTAAAGATAGTGCCACTAATCTTTTTGAAAAATTCAAAAAAAGAGAATATCCGAGGTGAGTGGGTTATAGTAATAAAACCTACAAATTTTCAAGGTCAAAATCTTGATATTTCTGATATAGAAAGCCTTGATATAGCGCCTAAAACAAAAGCTAAACTTATAGCTAAAATGACTGGAAAAAATACGAAAGAGATTTATCAACAATATTTAGATAAAATCTAGCCCATGATTATATACGGGAAACAAGTAGTACTATACGTACTTGAAAGACATCCAGAACTTATTGAAGAAGTAATGTTATCAAAAGATATTGATACAAAATTATTCAATAAATTTACAAGATTAAATAAAAAAAATTATTAAACTAGATAATAAAAAAAAGCACAAGCTATGGCTAAAGGTGGAAACCATCAAGGATTCTTCTTAAAGCTTTCAAATTTTAAGACTCATAGTTTAAAAGATATAAAAGATTTTAATTTTGTTGTTGTTCTTGATGGATTAACAGATGTGGGGGGGAATATTGGAGCTATTTGTAGAACAGCTTATTCTCTTGGTGTTGATGCAATTGTTGCTACAAATGTAAAACAATTAAACTATGAAGGTATTGCAAGAACTAGTAGTGGTGCACTATTAGATATTCCTTTTTGTCACTATCCAAACAATTTAGATGTAGCAAATGAGTTAAAACAGAATGGTTTTAAACTATTTGGTGCGGCAATGGATGGAAAAGATTTAAAAGATTTTGAAAATAAAAGTGAAAAAAACTGCTTTAATACTAGGTAATGAAGCAGAAGGAATTTCAAATAAACTGCAAAAGAAACTAGATCAAAAAAATATCTATTAAGATGTTTAATAATTTTGATTCCTTAAATGTTTCAGTTGCAGGTGGAATTTTAATTTATAATTTAAAATAAAAGAAGTAAAAAAAATGTTAAAAAAAAGTTTTGTTTGATTCTAATTTGTACTATTGTTTTAAATGCTGAAGGATTCAACCAAAAGATTGTAAATATCATTGGTTATAATGAATTCAATGAAAATAGAGGACTTATTGATCACCTATTTTCAAATAAAGCCGCTTTTTATAAAAATGGTTCAATGAACTATGTTGCAGTAATGCAACAACTAAAATCAAATGGACTGTTAAGAGTTGGACTAGATGAACCTAAACATGTAACTATAACATTTCAAATTAGCCATGATCCAATCAAATCAATAAAGATTGTTTCTGATTCATTGAAGGCATTAGGTTATTATTATTATTTTACAAAAAAATCTAGTTTACGATGAAGAAAAAAAATATCACTTGGACTATAAACTTAAAAACGGAAGCCGCCATTGACCCTCTTATGTTATCAAAAGAGTTAGCAAAACATAATTGTCAATTCAATGATATCAGAAAAGAGGGATATACAAAATGGATGTATAGTATAAATACATTTAATTCTATTCTTCCTAAAGCTAAGTTAATTACTTCTGGGGGGGAGAAGGTTGATTTTAGAAAACCATTAAAACCATATTTAATAAGCGTTGATAAAGCAAGCAAGATTATTATTGCTTCAAAACCAGGTAATCAATGGTTTCCTAATATTGTTTTTTTATGATAAACATCTAAATATCTTAGATATTGTAAAAGAAGATAAAAAAAAGTAAAGCCCTTCAGTTAGAAATACCTGAAGAGACAAAATATATAAAAGTAAATGATTTATACACGCTAGCAAATATCAAGCGTGGTTTAAGTGTAATTATTAAGGAGTGATAAAAAATGTTTCCAGAGATTGAATTTGAAAGGATGAAGAGACTTCCAAACTACGTGTTTGCAGAAGTAAATAACATCAAAATGGAAGCTAGACGTGCGGGAGAGGATATTATAGATTTCTCAATGGGAAACCCGGATGGTCCAGCACCACAACATATTATTGACAAGTTAAAAGAGACTGCGGATAAACCAAAAAAATCATGGTTATAGTGCATCTGCGGGAATATTCAAATTAAGACTAGCTATTTGTAATTGGTATAAAAGAAAGTATGGCGTTGACTATTTAGATCCAAATAAACATGCAGTTGCAACAATGGGTTCTAAAGAGGGATATGTTCACTTAGTACAAGCAATTGTAAATGTTGGAGATGTAGCAGTAGTTCCTGATCCAACATATCCAATTCATTCATATGCATTTATGCTAGCAGGTGCTTCAATTCATAACTTCGAATTACCATTTGGTGATGATTATGCAGTTGATGAAGATTTATTTTTTTTGAAAGATTGAATAAATCACTAAAAGAGTCTATTCCAAAAGTAAAATATGTATTAGTTAACTTTCCACATAATCCATCTTGTGCGACAGTTAGACCAGAATTTTATCAAAGACTAGTTGATTTAGCTAAAAAAAGAGAGATTTTATATCATCTCTGATATTGCATATGCGGATATTACTTTTGATGGATATAAAACTCCATCTATTTTCCAAGCAGAGGGTGCACTTGACGTTGCAGTTGAATCATTTACTCTATCAAAGTCATACAATATGGCAGGATGGAGAGTTGGTTTCATGGTTGGAAATGAAAAACTAATTGGTGCATTAAAAAGAATTAAGTCTTGGCTTGATTATGGTATGTTTACACCAATTCAAGTTGCAGCTACTGTTGCACTTGATGGTCCACAAGATTGTGTTGATGAGCATATTGCTAAATACAACTACAGAAGAGATGTAATGATTGAAGCTTTTGCAGATGCAGGATGGGAAATGAATACACCAAATGCATCTATGTTTATCTGGGCAAAAATTCCAAAAAAAAGCTAGACATCTTGGAAGTATGGAGTTTTCAAAACAGCTTCTAACTGAAGCAAAAGTTGCGGTAAGTCCTGGTATTGGATTTGGTCACTATGGTGATGAATATGTAAGAATAGCTTTAATTGAAAATGAAAAAAAAGAATTAGACAAGCAGCAAAAAAATATAAAGAAATATTTAAATAGTTTATAGGATTTAGAATGAAAGTAGGAATAATTGGAGTTGGTACTGTTGGGGGGGCAAGTGTTGCAAATATCTTAAGAGATAACAAAGATATAATTACTGCAAGAGCTGGATGTGAAATTATCCCAGCTATTGGAGTTGTAAATAATCTTTCTAAAGATAGAGGTGTAACAATAGAGCTAACAGATGATATTGATAAAGTTTTAAATGATGATTCAATTGATATCGTTGTTGAACTTATGGGTGGAGTTGAAAAGCCTTATGAAGTTGTAAAAAAAAGCTTTAGCAAATGGGAAAGCAGTTGTTACAGCAAACAAAGCACTTCTTGCATATCATAGATATGAGTTACAAGAACTTGCAGGTGAAACTCCATTTGAATATGAAGCAGCAGTAGCTGGTGGTATTCCAATTATTAATGCTTTAAGAGAAGGTTTAACAGCAAACCATATTCAATCAATTAGAGGTATCATGAATGGTACTTGTAATTATATGCTTACAAAAATGATAAATGAAGGTGTAGATTACGACACTATTTTAAAAGAGTCACAAGAGTTAGGTTATGCAGAAGCTGACCCTACTTTTGATGTAGATGGTTTTGATGCTGCACACAAACTTCTAATTCTTGGTTCTATTGCATATGGGATTGATGCAAAACCTGAAGATATCTTAATTGAAGGTATTCAAGATATTGCACCTGAAGATATTGATTTTGCAAATGAATTTGATTATTCAATAAAACTACTTACTATTGCTAAAAAGATTGGAAAAGAGATTGAATTAAGAGTTCATCCTGTATTTATTCCAAACTCTGAAATGATTTCAAAAGTAGATGGTGTTATGAATGGAGTTTCTGTAATAGGAGATAAAGTTGGTGAAACAATGTATTACGGACCAGGAGCTGGTGGTGATGCTACGGCTTCAGCAGTAATTGCAAATATCGTTGATATTGCAAGACGCGGGAAAGGTTCACCAATGTTAGGATTTGAATCATCACATGGTGAAGATTTAAAACTTATGAACAAAGACAACATCCAAACAAAATACTATCTAAGACTTAGAGTTGAGGATAAAGTTGGCGTTTTAGCAAGAGTTGCAACTATCTTAGGAGATAAAAATATCTCTATTGAAAAGATGATTCAAAAACCTCTTAATAAAACTTGTGCACACCTTCTACTTTCAACACATACTTCAATTGAAAAAGACATCGTTGATGCCTTAGCTGCAATTGAAGAAGCTGGTGTAGTTACTGCAAAACCCGTTATGATTAGGATTGAGGACTAAACCTCAATTCTATGGGAAGAGCAGTAAGAAAATCTAAACATCTAATAACAGATGATATTCCCAAACTAATAAAACAAATAGCAATACCTGCAAGTACAGGTATGTTTTTTAATACAATGTACAATGTAGTAGATACTTTCTACGCTGGACTAATCTCTACAGAAGCTATTTCTGCTTTATCACTATCTTTTATGATATTTTTTACCGTTATTGGATTAGGATATGGATTTTCATCTGCTATTACAGCACTAATAGGAAATGCAAATGGTAGAAACAAACACTTTTTAGCATCAATATATGCACATAAAGGTATTTTCTTTATGCAGATGTTGGCTATTATTTTGACAATAATTGGATTTATTACTTCACCATATCTTTTTAAACTATTAGGAGCTAGTGGAGCTTATTTAGATACCGCTTTAGACTATATGAATGTAATCTTAGCAGGTACAATTTTCTTTATGACAAACTTTGCATTAAATGCAATTTTGATGTCAAGAGGGGGGGATACTAAATCGTATAGAAACACCCTTATTTTTGGATTCTTTGCAAACTTGATTCTAAACCCAATATTTATCTATGGATTTTTATTTATACCTGCAATGGGAATAAAAGGTATTGCTCTTGCAACAGTATTAATCCAACTAATCAATATATCATATATGCTTTTTAAAGTTATGCAAACAAAACTAATACACTTTGAAAATTTTAGATATTTTATGCCTCATAAAAAAAATATATAAAGAGTTAATAAAACAAGGTATCCCTTCTTCTATGAATATGCTTATTATGGCCTTTGGTTCTATTATTTTAATGTATTTTGTATCTTTGTATGGTGTTAAAGCTGTTGCAGGATATGGTATAGGATTTAGAGTTGAACAATTGATGCTTTTACCAGCCCTTGGACTTAGCTCTGCTGTACTTTCTATTGTATCAAATAACTTTGGTGCTAAAAAGTATGATAGGGTTCAAGAAACGCTTAATAAGGCTTTAAAATATGGTTTCTATATTTCAACCTTCGGAATAACTTTTTTTTATATATCTTTGGAAAACTAATCATCCAACAATTTGATAATGATTTAGAAGTTATCTCTTATGGATATGACTATATCTTAGTTGAAGTTTGGATTTTCTATGCCTATGTAATTCTTTTTATCTGTGTATCAACACTTCAAGCAATCAAAAAAACCAAAGATGATTTTATATATAGCTTTATATAGACAAATCATCGCAAAATTCTTAGTAGCTTATATCTTTGTAATCTGGTTAGCTCTTGATTATATATATTTATGGGTTGGAGTTTTAATTATGATTTACAGTGCAGCTATATTTGCATATATCTACACTCAAAATATGTTAAAAAAAGCTTTGTGTTTAAGAAAACACTCTTTTTTGATACAACTCTTTAAATGGCTCTTTTAAAAGTTCTTTAGCCTCTTTAAAATCTATTTCATTCTCTTTACAGATTTGTTTTAAAACTTCTGAAAAAGATTGTTTTTTATTTAGACTTTTTAAGATATAAAATATTAGAGGGTTTATCTCTCTATAGATAACCTCATCTTCATCGAAGTCATAATATACAACAACATAATTTTCTCTTTTTGAACTATAGTCATTTCCTACGATATCAAAATCAAGCTTTTGGATTCTTGCACTTTTTGATAGTTTGTATGAATCTTTGAATCTAAATTTATCTAGTTTTTTTTACTTTATATTCTCTCATATAAAGTTCAACTTCTACCCAGTCATAATACATAAGTTCATATAAATATTTTTTTCTCTTTAAAGACTTTATTCTTTTTAGCAAACTTTCTAAAATCATTTGGAATTTGCCACACATAAGGTGTTTGTGGAGTATCTTTCATAAATTTTGTTATTGCTTTTTTTTAATTCATCTGCACTAACAAAATCCAAAAATAGTGGTAAAGAGTTTTTAATAACTTCTTCATATCTAGTATAAACAAGTTTTTGATATACATTTAAAGGTGTACCTTCAAAGCCTTTTTTTTGGTCAATTAAAATATCAAAAAATCTATCTTGTATATCTTTTTCTATCTTATCTTTTTTATTGGCCATTTTGAACTCTTTTTACTAGTTTCTTCATCTGTTTATACTCTTTAGCTAAATCTTCTAAAGGTGGTATATTATTATCTCTTTCAATCATTACAGGGGGGGCTTTGATTTGTTTTAACGTATATTCTAATAACTTCCATGTTCCACTATTAATTGGCATACCATGAGAATCAATTTTCATTTTTGAATCTTCATCAAAATAGTGTCCTGCCATATGCATATAAGCTACTTTACTTTTATCTATCTCATCTATAAATTTTCTAGCTTTAAAAGTATGATTAACAGAGTTTACAAATACATTATTTACATCTAAAAGCATTTTTGCTCCAGACTTTTCTAAGACTTCATTGATAAAATCAACTTCTCTCATCTCTGAGTATGGAACATAATAGTATGTAGCATTTTCAAGAATTAAATTTCTTTGAATAATATCCTCAACCTCTTTTACTCTATCTGCAATTATATTTACCATTTTTTTAGTCATTGGTACAGGTAATAGTTCGTAAGATTGTTTTCCATCAAATGATGAGAAAGAAAGGTGTTCAGAATAGTACTCTATTTCATATCTATCAAGGAATTGTTTAATCTGTTTAACAAACTTTTTATCAAGTTTGTCAACAGATCCTATAGATAATGATAATCCATGGGCAACAGTTGGTCTAGAGAAAACTGCTTCTTCAAATGCCTTCTCATAAAGTTTTGGCATAAACATCCAGTTTTCAGGAGTCACTTCCCACCAATCTGGTTGAAAGTCACTTTTACTTACATCAAGAAGGAAGTCACTTCTTAAACCTAAACCACAGCCTTTTAAATCTATCATTATCTTTTTATCCTTGAATTTACTTATCTAGTCCTAAAGCTAGTCTCACCCACACTTACCAGCTCCACAAGAACCTGATGCTTTTTTTCTTAGTCTCTTTTTTTTCATATCTCCACCACATTTACCAGCACCGCAAGATCCGCTTTTCATCTCTTTTTTAGCATCTTTTTTCATGTCGCCACCACATTTACCAGCTCCACAAGATCCACTTTTCATCTCTTTTTTCTTCATATCACCACCGCACTTACCAGCACCGCATGAACCTTTTTTTTATCCATTTTTTTCAGACTTTTTCATGTCTCCACCACATTTACCAGCTCCGCATGAACCGTTACCAGCATATGCTCCTGTACTTGCTAATGCTGCTCCTAAAAGAATACCAGCTAATTTCATTTTTGTTTTCATCTCTTTCCCTTTTTATTAAATTTTGAATATAAATTATATCGAAACTATTTTTCAACAGCTTCAATCTCAACGATGATTTTTACTTTTTCACCTACAGCAAAACCACCCAACTCTAATGCTTTATTCCATTTCAATCCGTAATCAGCTCTTTTAATTTTACCTTTTAATGTAAAACCAACTCGGTTATTACCTTCGAAATCTTTGATAGTTCCTAGATCTTCAACTTCAAGTTTTACTTCTTTCGTAATACCTCTAATTGTTAAATCTCCAACCATTACACCTTCATCGCCATCACCTTCATATGATTTCATATTAAAAGTAATTTGAGGGTATTTCTCTGCCAAAAAGAAATCTTCACTTCTTAAGTGGTTATCTCTTTTTACAATTCCAGTATCAACTGATTTTGTCTGAATCACCGCATTTAATTTATTAAATGTTTTAGTCTTATGATCAAAATCAATCTCTCCACTAAAATTTGTAAACTCACCTTTTACATTTGTAATCATTAAGTGTTTTACAGAAAAACCAACTTCTGTATGCGATGCATCCAATGTATGAGGTGTAGCATTTGCTAAACCAAATGTTAAAACAGATGCTGCAAACAATCTAGTTATCAGTTTCATAGTGAACTCCTTATCCTGCTTGGATATTGAAATTTTAATAAAGTTTTGTTTAGTTATTGTGTAGAGAGTGTGGGGGGGATTTATTTTTTTAATCTATGATATACTTTTATTTATGAAAATACTACTACTTGAAGATGATTTAATTTTAAATGAAATAATTGAAGAGTTCCTTGAATCCCTAGGTTATGAGGTAACTTCTGTATATGATGGAATGAAAGCTAGTGAAATTATTTATGATGAAAATTTTGACTTACTTATTTTAGATGTAAATGTCCCAAATATGACAGGCTTTGAATTTTTAAAAAGCTTAAGAGATAATAGTATTACTACACCTGCTATTTTTATTACCTCTTTAGATTCGATTGACGATGTAGAAGAAGGTTTTAAAGCTGGTGCAGATGATTATCTTAAAAAAACCTTTTGAATTAAAAGAGTTAGAGCTTAGAATAAACAATATAAAAAGACTTTTACATTTAGAAGATGAAGAGATTGTTATAGGAAACAATATCAAATTTAACACTAAACTAAACTACATAAACTATAACGACATAAAAACAAAACTTCCTTTAAAAGAGGCTCAGATTTTAAGATACCTTCTAAACAATACAAATAGATGTGTTTCTCAAGATGAACTTAGTTCAAATATCTGGTCTTATGAAGCAGCTCCCACATCTTCAACAATAAGAACTTATATAAAAAATATTAGAAAAATTATTGGTGATGAATATATAGAGACTATAAAAGGAGTTGGTTATAGATTTAACAAGAAGTGAAAAGAATACTTTTCGTAAGTTTTTGGGTCTTTACCTAGGCTCATCTTTTATATTACTATCAATCATCTTTTTTTCTTTTTTTTATAAGATGGAATCAAAACTTCAATATGATCTTATAACTTCAAATATGCAAAATGTAGCCTCTAAAGTATCATCAAGTATAATCTACGCGCACATGGCTAATTTAACTATAAACACAACAAAAATGGCAAACTATATCAAGTATGATTATGCTTTATATGATAAAAAACATCGTAAATTAGCAGGAAATATAAGAGATAAAATTGATCTATCAAAAAAAATTCAAAGAATTGATGATAGTTTTGTTTTAGTTGATTCTACGCCAAAAGGTCACTTAGGAGTTCATCATATAGTTATTAGAGAAAATATTTTTCATGACAAAATCACAAAGTTAGTTGAAAAACTAATATTCTATTTTGTTCTTATTTATTCTTTTATTGCTGTAATTGGATATTACCTTGCTAGTATGTTTATTAGTCCAATTATTAGTGAAAGGAAAAAGTTAAACAACTTTATCAAAGATACAACACACGAATTAAATACACCTATTACTGCTATTTTAATGAGTACAGGGAAAGATGCTCCTTTAACAGAAAAAAATATGCAAAGAGTAAACTTAAGTGCTAGAAGAATTTCTGAAATCTATAAAGATTTAGTCTATCTATTTTACAAGATAGTAAAAAACAACCTGCACCTCATAAACTAAAATTAAATGAAACAATAGAAGAACAATTAAACTATTTTGAATCATTTGCTTCAAAGAAAAAGCTTAGTGTAACATCTAATCTTGAAGAGACAGAGTATATTATTGATAAAGAGAGTTTTACTAGACTATTTAATAATATCATTTCAAACGCAATTAAATATAATAAAATAAAAGGAACAATTCATATTGAACTAAAAAATAGAGTTCTTACTATAAAAGATACTGGAATTGGTATAAAAAAAAGAGCTTCTAAAAGATATCTTTAATAGATATTATAGAGCTACAAAAGAGCAAGGTGGATTTGGTATAGGATTAAATATTGTTTATCATATTTGTAAAACATATGATATTAAAATAGATGTAAAATCAGAAGAAAACAAAGGTACGACCTTTATACTAAAACTTAAAGATTAAGCTTATATCCTATTGATTTTATATTCGTTATTCTATCTTTTCCTAAAATTTTTCGTAAATTCTTTATATAGGTTCTTATTGTAGTTGCAGTAGGAACTTCGTCATAGACCCAGTTGTTTAAAGATATCTCATCTATAGATATTGATTTATTTTGATTTTTTATAAAATACTCAAATACCTTTGCTTCTGTTTTAGATAAATGAGTTTCTATTTGTTCAACTATTACATACTTTGTATCATAATTATATGAAATTTCTTCATTTAATTTTACTACTCCAGAACTTTCAATCTGTCGTAATCTTTTTATATTATTTATTCGTAAATTTAGTTCACTTAGATGAAAAGGTTTCTTAATATAATCATCTGCACCAGCTTCAAATCCTTCTTCCATATCTTTTGAAGTATGCAAAGAAGTAATATATATAGTAGGGATATCTATACTATTTTGTTTTAAGCTTTTAAGTAAATCAAAACCATTTATTGAAGGTACATTTACATCTAAAATCAATAAATCAAAACTCTCTTCATATATAGCTTCTAAAGCTTCTTGCCCATCATGTGTTGAAACTACTGTATAGTCTAATTCTTCTAAAAACTCTTCTATAATTTCATTTAATAAAGTGTCATCTTCTAGCAATAATATTTTCATAATTTACTCTTTTATTTAAATAATCTTTAGTATATCATTTTTAATTTATCTTATCCTTTTTCCATGAACTTTTAAAAATCTTTTTACTTTTACACATTGCTTACGTATTAAACCTTTATAATACACAAAATTAAAAAAAAGGATATAACATGAAAAAGTTAACAACTTCAATTTTAAGTATTAGTTTATTAGCAGGTGCAGTATACGCTGCTGATACAAATAAAATGAATTCAGATGAGATGAAAAAGATGCATCTTACTGCTATGAATATGGATATGAAAAAGATGCAAAATATGCATGATAAAATGAAAAAAATTATGTAATGAAAAAGAGCAAAGTTGGACTCCTCCAAAAGATGTCTTATTTGAACATTTCAAAAATCAAAATGAAGGTTAATTACATATCTTAAGTAAGGGAATTATTCCCTTACTTTTAAAATCTATAAATAATTAATTAAGTTTATAGCCCACACCTTTTATAGTAGAAATCATCTCTTTACCAAGAATTTTTCTTAAATTTTTAATATAAGTTCTAATTGTTGTAGCAATAGGCATTTCATCATAAACCCAGTTATTTAAAGAAATCTCTTCTATTGAAATTGTTCTATTTCGATTCTTCAAAAAAATATTCAAAAATTTTTATCTCTGTTTTTGAAAGAATAAACTCTTTTTCATAGCTAACTATTGTTTTTGAATTATAATCATATGATATGTTTTCATTTAATATAATTTTTCCAAAAGTTTCTATTTTTCTTA
>JDSG01000159.1_pt1 | contig 14085 bp, 16 predicted proteins | sample 199341 | NCBI WGS metagenome assembly JDSG01 (sample SAMN02584197, study PRJNA231836) | bioreactor metagenome | isolation source: continuous culture bioreactor short generation time transfer1 day 52 after... | place: Germany: Bremen | reverse complement strand
ATAAACCGGCACCCGGAATAAACCGGGCACCAGTCACTTTTTATAAACTGCTATATACTCTCAGAAGCATTTACGTAAACTATCTACCTGATTCGATCTCTTCAATCGTCTTAAGAACTTTAGCTGACATTTCAGCTCCAACTTTTTCTTTAATCCAAGGCATAACAGCATTAAGAGCAGCTTTTTTTCATTCTAGCTTTCTCTTTGGCTGTCAAGGCAACAATATTGACACCATTCGCTTTAAGCTTGTCTATAGAAACAACACGGTTACGATAGGTAGCAATGCCGAACTCCGCTGCTGCGCCCATCTCTGAACCTTCCTTAAGAACCTGCTGAAGCTCTTTTGGCAGTGACTGAAAAAAAACTTTTCATTGACTAAGTAAAGGTTCGCACAACCCATACTCATATCAAGAGTAACATTTTTTGCCACTTCATAGTATCTCTGGTCTACCATAATGGTTAATGTATGTCCTAAACCATCAATAACTCCTGTCTTAATAGCTGTATATATCTCTGCCCATGAAACCGGAGTTGCAGATGCACCAAGAGCTTCCCATGTTTTAATAGTTAGCTGGCTATTTGGAAGTGTTCTAAGCTTAAGCCCGTCCAAGTCTTCTATTTTGTTTACAGGACGTTTCTTATTGATGAAGTTGTAGAATCCGTACGGAGCAGCGGCTAACACTCTTACACCCATATCCTTAGCCATCATGTTGCTGAGTTCCTCAAAAACATCACTCTCGAAAAATTTCTTCATTACAAATTCATCCGCGAATAGGTAAGGAGTGAACCAGATCATCATAGGGTCATAAGCACCTGTGACAGATTCATCACCTTGAGCCATCTTATGAATCCCTAGTTTGAGACCTTCGAGTAGTTTTTCTGAATCTCCAAGCTGCCCTGATGGATAGATATCTACATCTATCTGTCCGCTACTTGCTGACTCAACGTACTGTTCAAACGTTTTCCAACCGAGCGTGTTTGGACCATCAGGCGATTCCAGACTGCCTATTTTCAGCTTATACGTTTTAGCTATTGACGATACTGGCAATAAGATTAGCATCACCACTGCAAACATAAAAGCTAAGCAAGCAATTTTCCCAAAGTTAAGTGTAGAACCTTTCATAAGAACCTCCAACAAATTTTATATCAACTATTCACGAGCATGAACAATATTTATACCTCTTTTAATAAGTCTGACACTGCCTTAAACCTATAAAACCACTACAGATTTTTCTGCATTTAAGTTTATAACCAGCCTTAATTGCTTATAAGTCTCTATATAAGAACCTTATATATTTCTGACTATTTAAAATACTCCTGTAAACGTATTGTAGCAGCATAGCGATGAGCATCCATACCTTCATATTCCCCCCCTTGTATTTCAGAATATTTTGCTAGTTTTATGCTTGCTTCACGGTCAGTCTCCATATGGGTCTGAACTTTCATATACATACCAACCCAAAGTCCTCCAGTGTATTTTGCAACTCCTGAAGTTGGCAGAGTATGATTTGGGCCTGCAATTTTATCTGCATAAACCTCTGCTGTATCTTCACCTAAAAATGCTGAACCGTAATGACGGCAACCATTCAGAACTTCACGTGGAGCGACAGTGTGTATCTCAAGGTGTTCAGGTGCATAATTATTTGTGTATTCAATTGCATCTTCCATTGTATCTGCGAAAACTATCTCACCATTGTTTTCCCATGATGCACGAGCGACTGCTTCTGTTGTTCTTTCTTTTAGCTGAGCCTCTATTTGCTCAATAGTTTTTTCTGCAACAGATCTACTTGTTGAAACAAGACTCACTCTTGCATTGGGATCATGTTCAGCTTGTGCTATAAGATCAGCAGCAACCCAATCTGTCTTAGCTGTTTCATCTGCGATAACAAGGATTTCACTTGGACCAGCTAAAAAGTCAATGCCAACTTTGCCGTAAACCTGACGCTTTGCTTCTGCTACAAACTGATTCCCAGGACCAACAATAAGATCAACAGGTTTTATTGTCTCAGTTCCGTATGCCATAGCAGCTATAGCTTGAGCACCCCCCCCATACAGTATATTTCATCACAGCCAAGTGCATGAATTGTATAAAGGATGCCAGGATTAATTTCTCCGATTGTTCCAGGAGGACTCACAGCGACAATGCGTTCCACACCGGCAACTTTTGCAGGAGCAATAGACATTACAGCAGCAGTAAGACACGGATATCGTCCGGCAGGGATATAACAAGCACAGGAATCCACAGGGATAACACGATGCCCCCCCATTTTCATTCCTGGCTTAATCTCTTTTTCCAATGGGCTGAAACAGTCTTTTTGAGCCTGAGCAAATGCAGTCACCTGCTCAATAGCAAAGTCAAGCTCCTCAACAACCTCTTTTGGAAGTCTACCTTTCGCTTTTGCAGCCATTTCAGGTGTAATCCTGAAGGTTTCAGGCGTATGGTTATCAAATTTTTCCTGATAATATTTTAAAGCAGCATCCCCCCCTTCAGATTTTACCTTATTAATGATTTCTCTCACTGATTTCTGGACACTTTCTAAATCTTCTGCGGTTTTCGGTTTTTCTGTTTTTAGGAACTCTAATGCCATTATTTATCTCCTAAATTTATTTTTTTGCACAATATTTAACACAATTGCAGTATTGAAAAACATCTCAAAGTAAAGTCACCCCCCCTACCAAAACAGGTCTACACAAGGCATATGTAAGATATTACGGCATATCACATAGATATACAATTATGCGTAAACCTTTGCATAAATATATTAAGACTCACATAGAAAGTCAAGCTTTTTTTTAATTTTCAAGAATATATTGCGAAAAGACGGCTAAAATAAGGGTGTTTAGAATCTCAAAAACAAACTACTGACAAAACAGCCAAAAGCGAACAACCTCACTGACATTTATTACTACACAGGCTTGCAATGCAAATTTTGCACAGAAGATTAATATTAGCTATTAAGTCAATATGGTTTTTATCTATTAAACTGATTGGTAGCCGCAAGTTGCCCTTACAACCAACTGCGGTACAAGTTTGATAAGTTTGTGCTCTACAAAGTTTCCTTCAATTTGCTGGAGGACACTACGCACTGCTAAAAGCGACATCTGATCTATATCATACCTGATAGATGTGAGATTTATTCTCGGATGAGATGACATTTCACAGTCATCAAATCCTACCAGAGCAATACCTTCAGGGATTGGAATCCCTGCCTCGTCCAATACCTGCATAGCACCGAAAGCAATTTGATCATCTGCACAAACTATTGCATCTGGTCTGATTCCATCACGAAGCATTTTCTTACAAAGCCTATATCCTGCATTGTAGCTAAAAGCATCACCCTGCATTACAAGTTTTTCATCTATTGCTATATCATTCTCTTTTATTGCCTGATAGTATCCTTCATAGCGATTCTGACTGGTTGAAAGATTCTCAGGTCCACCGATCATAGCGATTCGACTTTTATCTAATCTTAAAAGATGGTTAACGAGAAGGTGCGTACCATAGGTTCCATCTGCAACTATCTGAACTCCAATATCTTCTTTCAGTCTTCTCATCACTTGAACAATGGGAAATTTTTCATCTATCAAAGTTTTTACAGATTGCTCTTCAAGCCTCGACGCAGTAATAATTATACCGTCGACTCCGCTCTTTTTCATATCTTCAATTGCCTCAACAACCCCCCCGTCTGGTCTGTCCTGAGTACTCCGCATAATAACTTGATAACCTTCAAGCTGTGCATCCTCTATAATCCTATGCGTCACAGCAGCATGGAAGTGATTATCTAAATCTGAAATAATCAGCCCAATAAGGTAGCTCTTATTTTCTCTAAATCCTCTAGCTATAATACTTGGCTGATAACCAACATCTTTAGCTGCTTCAATTATCTTCTTTTTTACCTCTTTGCTGATTCGAGGATGATCATGTAAAGCTCTTGAAACAGTAGCTATAGAATAACCTGTAATTTCAGACAAATCTTTTAATTTAACTCTTTTCATTGAAGATTCCCTAAACACATTCAGTCTATGCAAAATATTACATAAAGCATGGAATATCACTAAGTGAATGTCAAGTTATTATACAATTTTTACAGTGACACCCCCCCCTCTTTAAATCGGATCAAAAGTTATTAGAAAAATCGCTAGATGTAACAATAATGGTATCAGGAGAATTTGTTTATCATAAAAAAGTCATGTTTCACTGAGAGTCAAATAGCTTTTGCACATAGGCAAACAGATGAAAGTACGTCAGTTCCTGAGTTTTTTTTGCTATAAAAGAGCATAGCGATAACGCCAGAACAACAGACACATTCATACTCACTGGCTCATCTAATCTACAGGTTTTAAAGAGATTTTATACTAGGTAACGGAAGTTCATTGGTTGCAATTGAGATAAAGAGTGCAAAGACAGTTACCATGTCAGATTTCAAACATATCAAATATTTTGCAGAATCAACAAAAGGACTGCTGAAAACAGGTTACGTAATGTACAACGGCAATAAAGTTCTCAGCTTCGGCGAACATGCCGGAACAAAGCTTTATGCTGTCCCTATATATTTAGGATAAAACATGCAATACATCCACTATTTCAATTCAAGAGAACAAGCTCTCGAATTATATGTTTGATTCATAGACATGGTTTCAACTATAATCCCTTAAATGAAAGCAGAAGTTAAGAAACGATTAACATGGATCAGACTTTATGAAGAGTATCAAGATGCTGGTTTTGTATGCCGCAAATGTTGTATCTCAAGACCTACTTTGCGTAAATGGTGGAATAGGTATAACTGGGAAAGACCACATAGCAGTTTAGGAGGCAAAACTCCTATGGATAAATACTTTCCCCCCCTATCAGCTAAAACCCCCCCATTTTCTGACGAGGCATATGAGAGTTACGACGAGAACAATGAGCCTTTGCAAAATCAGAACTACAGGCTTGAGTTAAAATTACGCAAATTGAAATGATGTCTATGAATCAGACAATCAAAGCTATATAGAACCCTCTGATGACTGACTATCTCGTATATAACATTTCACAAACTCCCAAATCACTCCTTCGTTTTTAGAATATAGTCCACAAAAAAGACCAATATATTTTCCATCCAACGAAGGGTCTTTAAGATAATCAAGATATTCTCTCAATAGTGCTTCCTTTTCATATAAATCAAAATATGGTTTCTTATCTATCTGGAATGCATGTGCAACTAAATGCCTTTTTTTTCATAAACTTTCTTTATCACTTTCAGCAAAGAGTCTTCTCTATTATCCAACTCTATCAATAAATCAAGCAATCGACCCAGTCCCATTTTTTTGAAACTTACTAGATTCCTCTTTGTTTATAAAATATTTACCAAAATGCTCAAAAAATAGAGTTTTAATAACCAGTTCATTAAAAGCGCTAAGCGCTAGAACGGCTTCTTCTACCAAACCATTATTAAATAAATAAAGAATTCTGCATTGAAAATAATAATAACCTCTTCTATTTTCCTTACTCAGGTCAAAAACGGGGGGGTTATATAGATTATTTATAGGTACAGGATTAATTAATTTACAAGTCTTATCTTCTGAGTGGTATGAGATAAAATTTCTTTTACTATCTAAGATATTTATAAAATGTATCCTTTTTTCTTGTTGGTAGTCATTGTAATTTCCTATTAGTCTGTTAAAAATCTCCAGAAAAACTTTGTACAAGTAACTTGGTGCATGCAATAGTAACCATGCAAGGTCTGGAACATCTTTTCCATATTGTGCAACATATTGGTTATAAAACATATCCAAATAACTACAGTAACTCTTACTAAATTCAAAACTTTGATGATTTTTAAACGCCCTAGCAAGTTGCTTTACTGGGAGCTCTATTTCCATAAGAGTATATTCAATTTGATCAAACAAATGAGCGATTGCAGGTTCACCTTGTATTTTTTTTGTTAAGTGATACCTATAATCACCTGTAGCTAGATTTATGTTCTCAACTTTATACTTATATGATTCACCTTCTATAAAACCATTAATAGTATACTCAATTTCACCCTCAAGTATTCCCGTATCTATATGCATTACGGCTTCTGGAATATAATACAGCTTCACATGATCAATTTGTCCATTCCCCCCCCATGCAAATTTCACTTCTTCTGGTTCTTTAACTATACATTTACCATTATCAATATCTTTGATAATTAATTTGAAAAGAGCATTACTATCATCTATCGGGACAAAACCACAACCACATGTATAACCTTTTAAAACACCTTCAAAATTATAAGCTTTAGTCACTTCCTTGATTTCTGGTTCTTTTAATATCAACTGACCTGATTCAGCTAGCTTCTTAATAGCAACATAGTGTCTATTACCTATAGCAACAGGAATAAACATATTCCCAGCTTTGTAAGAAGTAACAGAACCATCCCAACTATATATTTTTTGTACTTCAGTAATGCCATTTAGCTCATGAGGAATTTCATCAAACATATCCCACCTCGTATTATATTTTAACATGATTCAACCATACATATTGATGAATATAAGCTGGTTATTATTACATTTTGCTCAAACAACCATGGCGAAATTGCAAGAGGCGGCATAAGACAAGAACAACTCAGCAAAATTACCATTGAATTAGATAAAATTAGTAATATTGCCGAATACTTTGTCATAGCAGTTCTTCATCACCACCCTATAGAAGTAAAAGATAACAATCTATATAAAAAACGTTGGTATGAAAAAATATCTAAGATATTTGAAGAAACAATGTTACTTGAGGATGCTGACATCTTCAATCAATGGTGTAAAGCAAGAAATATTAAGCTTGTTTTACATGGTCATAAACACATACCTCACTGTACTAAAAAAAGATGGGATAACATACATATGAGCAGGGGGGGCAAGCACAGGCGACATTCAACATATTGATAGAGATAAAACATACATCTCTTACAATTTGATTAAGTTTGACAATGTTATGACAATAGATTTTGCACCAAAAATGCACTAAATAAAAAAGCGGCTCTTGGGAAGCCGCTCTGGTAAAGGTTCTTACATATCGGGGGGGTGAAAGGATTTGAACTCATTAAATAGAACCCTATGCGGTCTTGAGCACCCTAATTCACGGGCTTTCCACCGCTCATATACGCTCACGACCGCTCTAGTTGTGACGAATAGTGTGGCAATATTTTCTCATGCTTCCTCACTCATCTAAGCAACGAACAAGCAAGAAATTATCTCTGATGAAATGTATAATAATAAATAATGATTTACAATAATCGCTTAGACCTTATAATGTGCACGAGATAAAACTCCACGAATAGGGAAACAGCTACACTACCATAACCTCCATGTGGAGCTTCATAAATAGATATATAATTCACTGGATATTTAAGGCTCAATAATGGAACAATTTACTCCAACAGATTTGTATTACCTGATAACCTTTAAGTGTAATGAGCGTTGCACCAAGTGCAATCACTGGAAAATGAATTACATTGAAGATATACAATCACATCTAGTATCAAGATTGTTTGATTCAATAACGAGCTTAAAAAAACTTTTGTATTGTAGGTGGCGAACCTTTAATAAAAAAAAGATGATATCTTATATCTATCTGAAAAAGCTGATAATAAAAAGATACGAACTACAATAATTACAAATGGCATTTTAATGAATGCTAAATTCATTGACATGATAAAATATTTCAACGTCCATATAGTAGTTTCTGTCGATACTCTTAACCAAGACAAATGGAAATTCATACGTGGCACTGACTCATACGAAATCGTCATGAATAACTTAGATTATGCATTAAAAGAACTAAACAGTAATCAGATTAGTCTTCAATCGGTTTTAGCTAAAGAGACTCTTGATGATGTTAAACAAGTTGGACTATTCGCTTCTGAGAGAAACGTTTTTCATAGTATTCAGGATTATATGCAAGAAGGGTTTGAAGGAAGCTGGACACCTTTAAAAAAACGGACAAAAGACTGCTTGTAATTCTCAATGTTTTGCTGCAGGCAGAAATATATCTATTATGCCAAATGGTGAGATTTTCACATGTTTTCAACAAAATAAAATTAATGGATGTGAAAAAGCTATTGGAAATATAAATAGTATTAACAGTGAAACATTTACTAATAGTTATACAAAATATGTACATACGAAAATGGTAAAATGTCATCTGCCTTGCAAGGTATTGAAATGCAATCAAGAATAAAGTTAAAAGAATTAATAATAGAAATAAGTAAAAATTGTAACTTATCATGCATAATGTGTGGATTTGGACAAGAGAAGAATCATAAAGATAAGTTTATGAGCAAGAAGGACCTCAAATCTATTTTAAACCAAAATTTTGAAGCTGACAAAATAAGATTAAATGGTAGAGGCGAGAGTACCATCCATCCTAATTTCATAGAGATCGTCTCTATCGTTAAACAAACTCATCCAAAAGCTGGCATAAACTTATTCAGCAATTTATGCTTTAATAATGACCATATTTTAAACTGTCTGATTGATAATGGTGTACAAGTCTTTGCATCAATAGATAGCCCAAACTCTGAGACTTTATCTAAGATAAGAAAAGGTTGCGATCCATTATTAATATATAGAAATATAAGAAAAATTGCAGCAGGTTCTACCACTCCTTTTATTGTTTTCACTCTTCAAGAGTGCAATCTGCAACATATAACTGATATCGCTTATTTTTGTAAAAGCATATCTTCTCACTTAATAGTGAATGTAGTTAGAAGAGATGAAAAAAATGGATACTTTTAAAAATATAGTCAAAAGCAGTATTAATAATATATCTAAAGAATTCGAACAGACCATTTCGATAATGGGAGAAGCTGGATTAACGTGCCTACTACCTAGTCAAATTAGTGGTATTCCCATCAATAATAGCAACTTAGTTGATACACATAATACAGGGGGGGAAATGTCATGCCCTGCGATAAGGAATGAGTTAGTTGTTTATCATAATATGGACGTTGCTCCTTGTAATATGTTTAACCCATATATTTTAGGCAATTTACACGATAATGACTTGAATTCAATCATTAATGGAGAAAAAAAATGAAAGATTTCATAAATATTCACAAAACATTTTACTACTGTGAAAATTGTGCTTGTCTTGGAGGTACAGTATGAGTTTCTTGCCGAACTGGTCGTATTTTAAATCAATAAACTATTGGATAGATAATATTCCCAACAAGTGCAAATTTCAGTTTCTAGTGCTCAAAACAGTTGAAATTATTGCTTTTAAAAATGGACAACGTAAATACAGTAACACCAATAAAGTGTTGGCTACAAAAAAGAATGAAGAACTAGATTTTGGGAGTATTAAAAAAGGAAAAACTGGCGTAGTTATTCCAGCATATATAAATAATGAGAATAGCTACAAACAACTATTAAGATTAGTAAATAGTCTAAAGATACAAACTATAAGCCAGATATGATTGTAGTAGTTGATGATTGCTCACCAAAAGAATTTGAGTTACCAGACTATGAATGTACATTAATAAGAAACAAAGTAAATTCAGGGCCAGCAAATGCAAGAAATCAAGGAGTCAATGAGCTTATTAAACAAGGAGTTGATCTAATCTTTCTTACAGATTCAGACTGTATACCAAGCAATGATTGGATTGAGTCAGGCAAAAAAGATATCACAGATTTTGAGTGTGATATATTGTCAGGAAATACAAAATCTTATGGACGATGCTTTACAAGTAGATACCATGAAATTAATGGTACTCTAAATGGGAGAATCTTTAAAGAAAGAAATCAATTGCTCTATGGACCAACATGTAACCTAATAGTCAAGTCAGAAGTTTTTAAAAGTATAAGCTTTAATGAAACTTTTAAAACGGCTGCGTGTGAAGATATCTTTTTTTGTTTCGAAGCTATACAAATTGGGTTTGATATTAGATACAGTAACAATTTAGCTATTGAGCATGATTTTGGGTATTCAGGTTGTACAAAAATAGAAAAACTTAGACTGTTCTATAGAATGTTTAAAAAGTATGGAGAGGGAGAACAACTATTAATTAGATTTGTCCCTAATTATTATGATTATCTATTGAAAACCCAAGAAATTACTTCAACTTAGTTGTTGAACTTCAAAAAATAACTACGACGTAAAATACTCTAAACTGCCTTATGGTGAAATATGCAATTTTGCGACGCAATTAGCCACGCTCAGTCTTTGCAAACGCTATTGAGCCACTAAAAGCCTTTTAGCTCCATAACAAGAACTGCGAAACCAGCAAAAGCCATAGTTACTACAAAGAATATAAGAAATAATGAGGATCTCAAATAATAGTATTCCCGGTAAGTCATCTTGTAGCGGGGGGGTTTGTCCATCAATCTGCTGATTTCACGAAAAAAAAGCTAAACATAAAACACCTCTTTTTAAATCTTTCGGATAACCGTAAGCTATAATTAATAATACTTTCGGTTTACCGAAAACACAAGTAAAAGTTTGCGTTTTTCCGAAAGAAATTGTATAAATTATTTATGGTAGATATCAGATTAAAAGAAGAGTACCTCGCCCAGCTTAGAGAGAGATATAACACAAACACATTAGGCAAGATCCTGAACTACGACACAGCATTTAAGCTACTTAAAGAAGGTAATGCCAACATCACCATGCGCAACTTCTACAAGCTCTGCAAAGCAATGGACTGGGAGTTTCATTTCGCTGTTGAAGGAAAGGAAGATTAAGTACTAATTATTCTGGTAACTGTCGCTAATCAGCTGTTTAACCTTTTGAAAGTCATCTTGATTATTAATTGTTATCTCGATATTGCATGGGCTTAGGCGACCGAGGTTGCTTACGTCTCTGGTTATACCTTCCTGAAAAGACATTTCTTCTGGGTCAGCTTTAACATAAAGCATTATGCATTTCTTCTGTGGACGAAATTCGGCAGTTGCAAAACATTTCACTCTTTTAAAAGCTATGTAATACATCAAAGTGTTCTCTTGAACATCATCACCAAAGCTAAGTATGTAATTACGGATATCTTCATAGAGGTCTTTCATCTCTTGAGACATATCATTATAGAAATCAGTAACTAACTTATACTTTTTCGCAGACTTAGGGGGGGTTGAACATGCTCTGAAGTCCCTTTGATTTTTGTCGTGGAGGTTGTGCTATTAACAAGCTCAAGCATCAGCAGGTCATCACCAAACTTTTTATAACGCATGAGGGAGATGTTCCGATCTATCTGCTGAACAGCGTGTGAGTCATATTTTGTAAAGTCGCCAGCTATGCAGATAAGCCTTGGGCTTCCCCCCCACTCAATCTGTTGAGCCGTCTCTTTACCAAATTTATTCATCACGAGAAGCTCAAACTCTGCTTTATGATCCATAAGCCAGTCTAGGTAATACAAACCCTGATTCATGACGTTTTCATTGGTAGAACGCTTATACTCGATTATGACAGGGCATCCATTCTCGTCTATGCCGAGCTGTCGATGCGTCCACCGTGCACCTTGCCTGTGGAGTATTCAGACGCTAGAAACCTAACCCCCCCTATGAAAGAATCCAAATTCTTCTCTATAAGGCTTTGTAGCGATTTCTCAAGAGCGACTGATGTCCCTTTTATCTCTTCTACGTTTTTATCGTTATATTTAAAAAGTTGAAAATCACCCATATTGATCTCCTTTATTAGTTCAGTTCACACTTTGATTTTATAAACTCAAACATGGGTCTGAAAATATCAAAATGCTCTGCAGCAAGACTAGGAATTACGTTTTTAGCAAAATCAGCCTTTTTATTATCTGCTACGAACTTTTTCCATGTCCCAGGAGGACGCTTAGTGTCATCAACGAAATAAGAGTCGAGCCCATCAATACCATAAAATAAAAGTTCTATAGTAAGCAAAGATCTATTCCCATAATCACTCACGTTTGCTGGATTGATTACTTGTTCTTTTATTATACCTGTTGCAGGAACTGGCAATAGCAATGAAATACAATTGTAACGTCTATGTTGTTTTGCTAAACATTTGTGATAATCGGTCTCGATAATATCACCAAGCTGAACCCAGTCATTGTATGCTTCATCAAAGTCAAATAATGCAAAAAAACGCCGGTTAGAACTATTTTGATAAATACCATCAGTATTTACCAAATTTCTCAAGAACCCACAACTAAATGCATTTTGGATTTCGAAAGGTCTATCTTCATCTGGATACAACTTCTGCCAAGCCGTTTCCAATATTATTTCATCAGTAATACCTTCTGTAAAAAGCACTGGTCCAGACGTGTTCGCTAAAACATGGTTAATGTTTAGCCGTGCTTCGCTTTCAGAGAATAATATTAATCCTGCCGATAATGAGTTAATTACATTGCTCTTGCAAACTTTGCTTGTTTCTACTTTGTTATCGTTTATTTCGAAAAGGCTAATTATATCATCTTCAACAGTGGTAATTGTTGATGCACTATGACTACTCAATAATACATGGTTTTTTTGCAGAATCATCGTCAGTAATATCAAAGACCTGCTTTAAGAATTCGAACTGCCATTCAGGGTGAAGAAATGAATCTGGTTCATCAAGAAGTGTTATGCAGTTTCTATCCTTGAAAAGCTCTATGATTGAGTAAATATAAACTGACTGGAACTGCCCATCGCTAAACTGGTCTAGAAAACCTATTATCGTTTCTCCTGCATAGTGTATAGAGTCTATCATTTCAAGTGTCTCCAAGTTATCAAACAATCTAAATTGCTCAGCAATTGTCATATCTTGGAATTCATTAAAAAAAAGCTCTCTGTCTATGTTAATCAAGTATTTGTCCCTTGCCTTATTATATATATCCCCCCCATGATTATAAGACTCTCTAATACATTTCAACATTCTTTCTAAAAAAGTTCTCATAACGCCAGCAGTGCCCCCCCAAAAGTGAGAACTTTCATCAAAGTTATCAATTTCAAGTTTTGCATTAGCAAAAATAGGTCTTTTTAACGTTATTTGAATCTTATCTATATCTGACTCAATACCTAGTGCCTTGCAAATATACTGTCTAGCCTTGTTGTCATTTGGCTGAAGTAGCATTACACCCAGAATCAATCTTTTATATTCTGACCTTATGCCGATAAATCGTCTACTTTCATCAAAAGATGCTTTTTGGATTCTTTTACTAAACCGTTCCTGATATGTGTTAATGATATCACCAACAGTTTCGTTATGTCCTGTATAGTAAACAATTATATTATCTGGGATAGGTGTGACACCTATACTTCTCCTACTGTTAGCGTTAATAAGAAGTTTTTTGTTTTTCCATTCAATTTTTGTTTCGACATTATCAATCGTGTATACGACATAAAAATCAAAATTTATTGAAACGTCTTTTTTTTGTCAAACTCGTATATGAATCTAAAAATATTGATTAGAGCTTCGAAAAAAATTTGACTTACCTGAGCCGTTTTTTCCGACAAAAATGTCTATGAAATTGTTATTTTCGAAATTAATTGTGAAATCTTTGAGGTTTTTGTATTGGCTTATATAAATAGACTTAAGACGCATTCCTTACACCTGTGCCATTATTGAATTTAGGAGGGATGTTTTCTTGGACTCAGAGGCGGATATATTGGTTTCAAGTTCGTCGCAGAGAGCCATAAGCTGGTCAATTTTTTCGACTATTCTTTTTTTTGTTCTGATAATGGTGGGAGTGGAAATAAAAAAAACTTCCAAGGCTTTCAAGATTAAGCTTAGGCATTTTTACACGATTTTCAGCAATTCTGACTTGCTTTAAGAAGAGCTCTGATAACATTACTTGCAGCATATATTTTTTATTGATAAAAGTATCAATTGGGTACATATCGGCGCTACACAACCCATCATAGGGAGCAATAATAACTTTATTTAGAGAGGGACGAATCTTAGAATAAAGTATTTGTCCTTTATTAAAACGATTATTTGGTCCTGATTTTTCAGATTCTAAAACTGTTCTATCAAATAACAGACGACCAGTATCCTTTTCGATACTATCAGGACAATTTGCATTTCTTCGGTATAGTCTTTAGTAGACACCAGCTTAGAGTTCACAATGTTTGTTGTAAAGAATCTCGTCCATTCCCAGTTTTTTGGATATAGTATGGGATTTC
>JDSG01000158.1_pt1 | contig 14259 bp, 20 predicted proteins | sample 199341 | NCBI WGS metagenome assembly JDSG01 (sample SAMN02584197, study PRJNA231836) | bioreactor metagenome | isolation source: continuous culture bioreactor short generation time transfer1 day 52 after... | place: Germany: Bremen | reverse complement strand
TTTGCACCAACTGCGTGGAATTGTGCTTCAAGTACTTTTGAAGACATAATTCTAAATTTTTGACCTTTTGCATCTTCTGGATTGATTAAAGCTTTTTTTTAGAAGATGATAATTGTTTAAAGTGGTTATCCCAAAATGCTAATGCAACAATTCCTTTTTTTTGTAACCATTCCTTTTAATTTTTCACCAACTTCACCATCTTGAACTCTATGTAAGTGATCAATATCTTTAAATAGGAAAGGTAAATCAAATAGTGCTAATTGAGGTACAATTTTACCAAATTTAGAAAAAGATGGTGCTGCCATTTGCACTGAGTTTAATCTTAACGCTTTTAATACGGCGTTATCTTTATATAACTGTGATGATGGGTAAACTTGTACATCAATCTTACCACCTGATAATTCCTCTAATCTTTGCTCAAAAAAAATCTAGCTGCTTTCCCCCCCTTTGGTGTATTATCACTTACAACATGTGAGAATTTAAGTGTATACTCCGCTGCTAATCCTGATGTAGCAAGTACTGCTGCTGCAACTGCTCCAATTACTAATTTTTTACCTGTAAACAGGATTCCATTACTTTTCATCATTTTCACTCCTTAAATTTGTATATAAAAAAAAGTATAATTAAAAGTTGTGTATAACTTATGTAAAAAAAATGTAAATTTTTAAAAAAAAAGCTATAAAAATAGCATTAAAATAGCATTTTAAAAAAAACAATAATTTACCTAAAACCTTATATATAAAACAAGTCTTAATGAGAGGAACTAGTTTAACCATCTTTTAAACATTTTTTTAGTATATTATTTGCCTTTATGAAGGAATATAAAAATACTAACACAAAGGATAATGATGGGATGTAACTTAGACTTACTAACTTCTTTTAAGGATAACTGTGGTTTTGGTCTAATGGCAGATCTTAAAAATAGACCAAGTCATGAAAACTTAGAAGATGCTATTACTTCGCTTGAGCGAATGATGCACAGAGGTGCAGTAGCAGCAGATGGTAAAACTGGTGATGGATCAGGATTACTATTATCTATGCCAAATAGATTTATGAGAAAAATAGCTAATGAAAACGGAGTTGATTTACCAAACGTTTATGCAGTAGCAATGATATTTACAAAAGATTTACAAGATATTAAAACATTTAAAGAACAATGTGAAGAGAATGATTTAAAAGTACTTCTAACAAGAGAAGTACCAGTTGACACTGATGCTTTAGGGAAGCAAGCATTAGAAACATTACCACACATAATTCAAGTATTTGTATCAGCAAGTGCATTAATGTCATCAAAGAGATTTGATGCAATGCTATATTTAACTAGAAAAGAGTGTGAGCACAAATTAGTAGATAAAAAAAAGATTTTTATATTCCAACATTTTCATCTAAAGTAATTGCTTATAAAGGGCTTGTTATGCCTACACATATTAAGCATTTTTATAAAGACTTAAGAGACGAAGACTTTAGAATTTCGTTTGCACTATTTCACCAAAGATTCTCAACAAATACTCTACCTCAATGGAGATTAGCTCAACCGTTTAGATCAATCGCACATAATGGTGAGATTAACTCAGTTGAAGCAAATAGATTTAATGTACAAATTAAATCAGAACAAATTGAATCAGAAGTATTTACAGAAGAAGAGATTAAAAGATTATTACCAATTCTTCAAATAGGAGTTTCAGATTCTGCTTCATTAGATAATATGTTTGAGTTCTTATTAGTAAATGGTGTTGATTTCTTTAAAGCTGCAAGATCATTAGTTCCTGCACCTTGGCAAAATGCTCCACATATGGATTCTGATTTAAGAGCATTTTATGAATATACATCAACTACTATGGAAGCTTGGGATGGACCAGCAGCAGTATCTTTAACTGATGGTAGGCATATTGGTTGTTTAATTGATAGAAATGGTTTAAGACCTTCTAAATATGTAATTACAAAGAATCATAAAATATATATTACTTCAGAGTACGGAACAGTTACACTTGATGAAGATAATGTAAAAGAGAGAGGTAGATTACAATCAGGGGGGGAAATGATTGGATTAGACCTTAAGCATGGGAAAGTATTAAAAGAAGATGATATTAATGATTACTTAAAATCATCTCAAAACTATTCTAAATGGTTAAATACTGATATGGAGTATTTACAAGAATACATTGATGAGTCATTTATTGATACTGATGATTATATTTTTGAAGACTTAGAAAAAAAGACAAAAATATTTTAATATTACTTATGAAGTATTAGATCAAATGATTGATCCAATGGCTAAAGATGGTAAAGAACCTGTTGGTTCTATGGGTGATGATACTCCATTAGCATGTTTCTCGCAAGTTAATAGAAACTTCACAGATTTCTTTAGACAAAAATTTGCGCAGGTTACAAATCCTCCAATTGATCCATATAGAGAAAAAAATTGTAATGTCTTTAGAGACTGGATTTGGACATATTCATAATATTTTAGATGAAAAACCTGAGTATGCAAAAAGATTAAAAGTTGCATCTCCAATTCTTATGAAAGAAAAATTTGATGTACTTAACTCTTTTGGTGATCCAACATCTCCAAGATATGATTCATACTATCATAATAGAACATTTTCAACAACTTTTAAAAATGATTTAAAATCAGCTTTAAAACAATTAGCTTCATATGTAATTAAAGCAGTTAAAAAAGATGGTGTTTCTGTAGTAATTTTAGATGATAGAGATGTAAATGAAACTGTTAAATTAATTCCTATGGCAATGGCAGTTGGATATGTTAATGAGCAACTTTTAAAAGAAGGTATTAGACACTATGTATCAATTGTAGCTGTAACTGGTGAGGTTTATGACCCACATATGGCAGCAGTTATGATTGGATATGGTGTTACAGCTATCTATCCATATATGATGTATTCTTCAGCAGTAGCTTTATATGCAAATAAAAATTTATCAAAATACCAAATGCAAGCTAAACTGAAAAATACTCAAAAAGCAGTAAATGCTGGACTTTTAAAAATTATGTCTAAAATGGGTATTTGTACAATTGCTTCATATAGAAATTCAAGATTATTTGATGTTATTGGATTAAGTGATGAAATTATTGAAGATTGTTTTGAAGATTCTCATTCTGACTTAGCTGGACTTGGTTATGAAGATATTGAAAAAAAGAATTGAAAAACAACATTTTGATGCATTTTTTTGATGATAAGCATATGTTCCCATTAGAACTTGGTGGGTTCTATAAATATATTGCAGGTGGTGAATATCATGATTATGGTCCAGACACTACAAGAGCAATGCATAATAAACAAGCAGCAAACAAGGAAGATATTACTGATTTTAATAAATTAAAAGAACTTGTACGAACAAGAGATAAAAAATTTATTAGAGATTTCTTTGAATTTAATTCTGATAAAAAAGCTATTGATGTATCTGAAGTAGAATCAAAAGAAGATATCTTCAAAAGATTTGCAACAGCAGCTATGTCATGTGGTTCAATCTCGCCAGAAGCTCATGAAGCAATGGCTGTCGCTATGAATACTATTGGTGGTGCTTCAAACTCTGGTGAGGGTGGAGAAGAGGTTGGAAGATTTAATACTCTTAAAAACTCTAAGATTAAACAAGTTGCATCAGGTAGATTTGGTGTAACTCCTGGATATTTAAGATCAGCAGAAGAGATTCAAATTAAAGTTGCTCAAGGTGCAAAACCAGGTGAAGGTGGACAATTACCAGGACACAAAGTAACTCCTTATATTGCAACATTAAGGCATACTGTTGAGGGTGTTACTCTTATCTCACCACCTCCTCATCATGATATCTATTCTATTGAAGATTTAGCTCAATTAATTTTTGACCTAAAACAAATTAACCCAGAAGCTAAAATCACAGTTAAATTAGTATCTACAATTGGTGTAGGAACAATTGCAGCAGGTGTTGCTAAAGCATATGCGGATAGAATAGTAATCTCTGGAGCTGATGGTGGAACTGGTGCTGCTCCTTTAACATCTATTAAACATACAGGTAACCCATGGGAACTTGGGCTTGCAGAAGCGCACAATGCTTTAAAAGCTAACCACTTAAGAGAGTTTGTACATGTACAAACAGATGGTGGACTTAAAACTGGGCTTGATGTTGTTAAAGCAGCGATGCTTGGTGCTGAATCTTATGCATTTGGTACAGCAGCATTAACATTACTTGGTTGTAAAATCTTAAGAATCTGTCACACAAATAAGTGCTCAGTTGGAGTAGCTACACAAGATGAAGATTTAAGAGAGTACTTTACTGGAACAGTAGAGAGATTAATTTCATACTTTACATTTATTGCAGAAGAAGTAAGAGAGATTCTTGCAGAGCTTGGATACAAATCTTTAGAAGAGATTGTAGGACGATCTGATTTATTAAAAGTTATTGATGATGAGATGGCTAAGAAATTTGATTTCCAAAATGTATTAAGAAGAATTGATGGTATTGATACTTGTCAAAAAGACGCCAATGAACCTTTTGATAATAATGAATTTGAAAAAGATTTATTAAAAAGAGTTCACAGAACAATTGAAAACCCTAAAACTCCAATTAAAGTAAAAGAAACTATTTCTAACTTGAATAGATCATTTGGTACTCTAATTTCAGGAGAAATTGCTAAGTATTATGGTGATAATGGTTTGCCAGAAGGGTCAATTAATATTTTTCTAAAAGGTATTGCAGGACAATCATTTGGTGCATTACTAAGTAAAGGTATGAACTTATACCTTGATGGTGCAGCAAATGACTACGTTGGTAAAGGTATGAATGGTGGTAAAATCATTATTAATACATTTAATCAAGGTCCAGAATTTGCAGGTGCAGGTAATACTTGTCTTTATGGAGCTACTGGTGGTAAACTTTATGTTAGAGCTGCTGTTGGTGAAAGATTTGGAGTTAGAAACTCTGGATGTACAGCTGTAGTTGAAGGTACAGGAGATAATGCTTGTGAGTATATGACAGGTGGTATTGTTGTAATCTTAGGTAATACAGGTGTTAACTTCGGTGCAGGTATGACAGGCGGATTAAGCTTTGTTTATGATCCAGAAAAATCATTTATTGATAAAATTAATCAAGAGTTAATTGAAGCAGTTAGAATTGATACAGATGATACAGAGAGAGAAAGACTGTTCTTAAAAAGATTATTAATGGATTATTTAAATGAGACTGAATCGCAAAGAGCTGAAGAGATTTTAGAAAACTTCAGAGCTGAAGTAAGAAACTTCTGGATGATTAAACCAAAAAAAATATGACAGTGTTACCACTAAATCCAGATGAGGGAGACTAAGAGATGTTAAACTTTACTAAATTTGAAAGAATAAACCCTGAAAAAAAGGGACGTTTTACAAAGATTAAAAGATTATAATGAAGTTTACCAAGTATTTGGAAAACATAGAGCTAGAGAACAATCTGATAGATGTATGCAGTGTGGAGATCCATACTGTCATACAGGATGCCCATTACATAACTTTATCCCTGCATGGCTAAAGCAAACAGCAGAAAAGAATATGGAATTAGCGTTTGCATTATCAAATGAGACTTCTCCTTTCCCTGAAATCTTAGGAAGAATTTGTCCTCAAGATGTACTTTGTGAAGGTGCTTGTTCATTAAATACAGGTCATGGAGCTGTATCTATTGGTGCTGTTGAAACTCACTTAAATGAAAGAGCATTTGAAAATGGTATGAAACCTAAATTTGCAGAGATTTCTGGTGATAAAAAAGTAGCTATTATTGGTTCTGGTCCTTCTGGAATTTCTGCTGCTACATTCCTTTTAAGAAAAGGTATCGCAGTTGAAATGTTTGAAAGAGAAGATAGAGCTGGTGGATTATTAATGTATGGAATTCCTGGATTTAAACTTGATAAAACAACAGTAGATAGAAGAATCAATTGGTTACTTGAAGCTGGTATGAAACTTCACTTAAATTGTGAAATAGGAAAAGATAAGTCTGTTTCTGAACTTGATGAAGAATTTGATGCAATTTATCTTGGAATTGGAGCAAAACAAGGTAGATGGGCAAGAATTGATGGAGAAGACGCATCAAATGCTTATCTAGCAATGGATTTCTTAACAGGAATTCAAAAAAGAAACCTTGGAAACCAAAATACTGACTTCATTGATGTAAATGAAAAAAGAGTTGTGGTTATTGGTGGTGGAGATACTGCTATGGACTGTGTAAGATCTTCAGTTAGAGAAGGTGCTAAGTCTGTTAAATGTCTTTATAGAAGAGATGAAGCAAATATGCCTGGATCTAAAAAAGAGGTTGTAAACTCTAAAGAAGAAGGTGTAGAATTTGTATTTAATGTAAGCCCGAATAGAATTATTAAAGAAGGTGAGAATGCTGTTGGTATTGAACTTCTTAAAACTGGACTTTCTGATCCCGATGAATCTGGAAGACAAAGAGTTGAGATAATTGAAGGAAGTGAATTTATTGAAGATGCAGATATAATTATTTTTGCACTTGGATTCTCTCCTGAAGCTCCAGAATTCTTAAAAGAGTTAAATGTAGAACTTAACTCTTGGGGGGGTGGAGTTGAAACAATTAATTACCAAACTTCAAATAAAAAAAAGTATATGCAGGTGGAGATTGCCAAAGAGGTGCTCACTTAGCAGTTACAGCAGCTGTAGATGGAAGAGAAGCAGCACGTGAGATAGTGAAAGTACTATCTTAATATAATGTTTGATTTTAATGCATTTACTAACGCTGTTATAAATGCAAATAAAGAGCTCTATGAGTATATTAATACTCATATGAGTTCTTCTGATTTAGAAGAGTCTAAAACCATAGGTTTTGGAGGAGATAACTCTTTAAATATAGATTTAATTGCTGAAAAAAAATTTTTATTGAATATCTTCAAAACTTTGGAGATATATATTCAGAAGAAGTAGGATTACTTTCTTCAAACTCAAATATCAGAATTATAATTGATCCTTTAGATGGAAGTCATAACTTTCAATCTCAACTTCCTTATTATGGAACTTCAATCGCACTTGAAATAGATAAAGAAATTTGTGCAGGTTATGTATCAAATTTGGTTAATGCAACAACACTTTATAAAATTGAAAATGAAAAAAAACTAATTTCGTTTTTAAATAATAAGCTACTTACTTTATATAATATCAAAAATCCAGAAATTGGAATATTTGAAAGAGCATATGCCTATCCAAAAATTTGTGAAAAACTCTCTTCAGAAGGTATAAAATTTAGAAGCCCTGGAGCTGCTGCATTATCTTTAGCAAATGCAAATTGTTTCAAATTTGTAATATTTGCAGGTAAGGTTAGAGAGTTTGATATTGCTGCAGGATTATACATTTCTAGTGAACTTTTTATCTCTCAGGACGATGAATTCTTAATTATTGCTAAAACTAAGCAAATTTTGCTACGGATTAAAGAAATTATTAAGAATAATAGGTTATAACTCCAACATAATATTTTATGTAGGAAAAATTAATGTCTTTAATTATTACAGATGAATGTATCGCTTGTGATGCATGTAGAGAAGAGTGTCCAAATGATGCAATTGAAGAAGGTGATCCAATATATATAATTGATGCAGATAGATGTACAGAGTGTGTTGGTCATTATGAAGAACCTGCATGCGTGGAAGTTTGTCCAGTTGATTGTATTATCGTAGATCCAGATAACCAAGAAACAATGGAAGAATTGCAATTTAAATACGAGCAGTTACAAGAAGAAGAAGTATAATGGCTAAGGTGACAACTATTATAGACATTGGGTCAAACTCAATGCGTATGGTTGTTTTAGAAAAAAAGTAGTCGATATGCTTTTAACCTTATAAATGAAACTAAAAGTCGTGTAAAAATCTCTGAAGGTTGCTATGAAAATGATGGTAATCTTCAAGAAGCTGCTTTGCAAAGAGCATTTAACTCTTTGCAATCTTTTTTTTAAATATCTCAAAAGCACTAAAATCAAGAAAAATTATATGTGTTGCTACTTCAGCATTACGTGATGCACCAAATGCGAAAATCTTTTTAAATAGAGTTAAAAATGAACTAGGTTTAAATATAAAAGTTATTGATGGTGTAAAAGAGGCGTATTATGGTGGGGGGGTAGCTGCACAGAACTTAATACATGGTAAAAAAATTTATCACAGTTGATATTGGTGGTGGTTCTACAGAATTTGCTTTTATAAAAGATGGCAGAATAGAACATTGTATATCTTTAGATATAGGAACAGTTAGATTAAATGAACTGTTTTTTTAGTAAAGATGATGTAGAAGGTGCAAAACAGTTTATTTTAGAAAAGCTAAAAGAAGTAAAAAATTGTGGTTTTGAAATACCTTCTACAGTTGTAGGTATTGGTGGTAGTATTAGGGCATTGAGTAAAATTATAATGCAAAAAAAATAACTATCCACTTGATATTCTTCATGGGTTTAATTATGGTGTAGATTTAAATAAACATATTTTTAATTCTATTGTAAATGCAAAAAAACTGTAATACCTTAAGACATATTGGTGTAAAAAAAGATAGATTTGATACTATCAAAGAGGGAACATTTATTTTTGATACTATTTTAGAAGAGTTAAATATTAAAAATGTTGTAACTTCAGGAGCAGGTGTTCGTGAAGGTGTCTATTTAACTGATTTACTTAGAAGTTCAAATCATAAATTTCCAGCTAATTTTAATGTAAGTATTAAAAGCTTGCTAGATAGATTTCAATTGGATGAAAAACAGAGTGCTTATTTAGGAAAAAAAATGCAGGTATTATTTTTGATGTTTTAAAACCTTTACATGGTTTAGATGATAAATATAGACTTCTTTTAATAGTAGCTTCAAAGCTTCATTCTATTGGTACAACATTAAATTTTTATAAGTCTAATGATAATACTTTTGATTTTATTTTAAATGGTCTAAATTATGATTTTTTTACACTCATCAAGAGTTACTATAGCTCATATGATAAAGTTTTCTAAAAAATCATTACCAACAAAAAGAGATTTACAGAAATATAAGGAACTTTTACCATGTTTTGAAACTATGCAATGGTTATCATTTATGGTTAGTCTTAATTTAACAATTAATCAAGACATGTCAAACCCAAAAGTTCAATATAAATTAAAAAATAGTGGTAAGTTAAGAATATCTTTTGAAAAAAAATATATACATAGTTGAGAGTGAACTTAGTAAACTTGAAACACCTAAAGGTATCAAGATTAAAGTAGTTTCATGAGAATTGCAATTGTAAAACTATCAGCTATGGGCGATATTATTCATGCCATGGTTACTTTACAATTTATTAAAGAGAAAAATCCTGATATAAAAATTGATTGGTTTGTTGAAAAAGCTTTTTCCAAAGTTTTAGAACATAATCCACATATTGATAATATCTATCCTTTAGACTTAAAATCAATTAAAAAGAATAAAAAGAATATTTTTAATCAAATACAAATGATTAAAGAACATTCAAAAAAAATAGCTATGATCTTGTAATTGATGCACAAGGATTAATCAAATCTGCGATTGTTTCAAAGTTTTTAGGTAAAAAAATTGCTGGTTTTGATAAAAAATCAACAAGAGAAGGTATTGCTTCTTTTTTTTATAATAAGAAAATTGATTCTGCATATGAAAAAAATGTTATCGAACGAAATATTGATGTTATTTGTAATTCATTAGATATTGAAGTTAAAAAAGATGATATTTTAAATAAAAAACCATTTCTATTTTTTTCAAAATGAAGAGAGAATAATTTATAGTTACTTAAGAAATCAAAAGCGAAATATTCTTTTTATAATTGGGGGGCTAGCTGGCCTTCAAAAATGTACTCTAAAGAGAAATTTGCTAAAATAATAAATAATATTGATGAAAATTGTTTAATAGCATGGGGGGGAACTGAAGAAGAAAAAACTATTGCTGATGAAATAGCTTTAAACTCAAATGCTTTTGTTTTGCCTAAACTTGATTTAAATAGTCTAAAAGCAGTTGTTGCAAATAGTGATTTAGTTATTGGTAATGATACAGGTCCTACACATATGGCTTGGGCTTTAAATGTTCCATCTATAACAATTTTTGGATGTACTCCTGGAACTAGGAATACATATGAAACTAAAATAAATAAAATTATTGAATCTGATTCTAAAGTTAATCCTTTAAAGTTAAATAGAGATGACTATTCAATTAAAAATATTGATGAAAAGGAAATTGTTAATTTGATTGAGGAACTACTATATGAAGATAAGTGCTAAAGATTATTTTAGGTATTACCTATATCTTTTTTCTAAATTTATTTTTCTTTTAATCCCAAACTTTTTATTAAAAAAAATTTACTTATTTTAATTGCTAAATTAGCATATAAATTTAACAAAGAACATAAACATATTGCTAAAACTAATTTAGATTTAGTATATTCGAATAAAATCTCAGATGACAAAAAAAATAAAATTATATATGAATCATATAAATCGCTACTTTTTAATATGTATGAGTTTATTGAGAATCAATCTATTTCAAAAGAAAAACTACTAGCAAAAGCAACTATAGAAAATGAAGAAGTAATTTTAAATGCAATTAAAGAGAATAGAAAGATTATATTTGTAACTGCACATTATGGTGGTTGGGAGTTAGCTATTCCTTATACTGCTTTAAAATATGGTACTTTAGCTGTAGTAAACAGAAAAATGGATAATCCATTGATAAATGACATGTATATAAAAGCTAGAGATAGAAATAATATAATTATGTTAGAAAAAAAAGTTGCGGCAAAAGGGATGTTAAAAGCTTTTAAAAATGGACATAATATTGCTGTTGCAATTGATCAACATATGAAAAATGGGGGGGTTGAAATAGATTTTTTTGATAAAAAAAGTTATGGCTACAGATTCAACGGCAAGGCTTGCAATAAAATTCGATGCAGTAATTATTCCTTTATTTGCAGTTATGAATGATTTTCGAGAGTATAATATTAAAGTATACGATGCTTTAGACCCTTTAAAAATTGAGTTTAAAACTGAAGAAAAAGAGAAAGAATTAACACAACTTCAGGCAAATATTATAGAGAAACAGATTTTAGAGACTCCATCACAATGGTTTTGGCAACATAAAAGATGGAAAAAATATTATAAAGATTTATATAAAAGAAAGTAAAAAAATGAATAATAAACCTAAATACCACCTTTTTAAAAATACGCAATATGCACTTGATGGACTTAAACATGCTTTTAAAACTGAGAGTTCATTTCGTTTAGAGTTATTAGCTGCAGTTTTTATTATAATTGGAATAATATTTATAGATGTAGATTTAACATATAAACTTATTCTTCTTGGAACAGGTATTTTGGTATTGATTACTGAACTTTTAAATTCGGCAATAGAAAATGTGGTTGATTTAGTTACAACAGAACATGCACCTTTAGCAAAAACAGCAAAAGATATCGGTGCAACAGCTGTAATGTTTAGTATTATTTTACATGTAGTTAATTGGGTGATTGTACTTTTATGGGCATAGATAAAGAGTTTGAAGAGTTAGTTCTTAGATTAAATAAAGAGAATAATTCAGAAATTTTCTCACTTGAATATAAAGAAAAAAAAGTATTGGCTAAAAAAAGGCACGAGGAACAAAATCACAATTTTCTCATAAAATTTTTTTTATAAAATATTTCCTTTTGAAGTTTTAATTCCTGTTGAGGAAAAGTCAGCTAAAGAGGCGCTTAAATTTGAAACAGAAAAAATAGAGAGACTTCAAGAAAAAGGAATAAAAACTCCAAATATACCTTTTAAAAACAGGAAATTTTTTTTGTTTTAGAAGATGCGGGGGGGAAAATGATAAACTCTTATATAAGAAAAAGAGACATATCAAAAGAAAAGATGTACTATTATATTGATAATATGTTGCTACAATTATCAAAGATTCATAATAATAATGAATATCATGGTGGTGCACAAGCTAGAAATTTTACTTATAAAGATGGTGAAATATCAGTGATAGACTTTGAAGATAGTTTCTCAAAAGATATTAATTTAGATGTTTTACAATTTAGAGATTTAATACTTTTTTTTACTATCACTTACAAAAACAAGAGCAAGTTTTGAAATTGACTATGAATATGTAGTTAATAAATATATTGAGTTATCACCTTCAAATCAATCTTTTAAACAAAAGCTAAAAAAATTAGCAAATAGACTATCTTTTTTTTAATTAAAATTAGTCAAATAGGATTTATTAATAATTTAATAGGTAGAGATGGAGAAGGTTTTTTTTAAACTTTTTATAGCTCTTAAAAACTTGAAGGGATAGAATGAATAATATAATAATGTCAAAAACATTAAATATTTTTAAAAAAACTTATATTAGCTCATTTACTATTTTTAGTAATAATGACTCTTTTTAGAGTTGTATTTTTTAACTATTACTCTCCTTTAAATTCTATTGATGCTTATACTGTAGATATTGCGAAAGCATTTTTTTCTTGGGTTTCGACTTGATTTAACAGTAATTGGTTATATACAAGCTTTACCAACTATAATTTTAATTGTTTTATATTATATAAAAAGTGAAAAAATATTAGAATTTTCAAAAAAAGTTTTTTTTATTTTTTTATCTATTTATTGCTTATTCTATAGTTAGTTTCTTTTTATGTGCAGATTTTGGTTTTTACTCTTATTTTAAAGAACATATAAATATTCTATTTTTTGGTTTTTTTGATGATGATACAAAGGCATTATTAGTTACTTTTTGGCAGAACTATAATGTAGTTTTAATTTTGTCAATATTTTTTATGTATTTAGCTACTCTGTTTTATTTAATAAATAAAATATTTAAAATTGAAGATAGAGAGATAAAACTTTTTTAATTTTTTTTAAATTTTCTGCTGTTTTATTTGTAGTTATATTTTCCTTAAACTTCTTAGCCGTAAGAGGAACTTTAGGAATGTATCCTTTAGGTAAAATGATTCCAAATGTATCAGAACATGAATTTATCAATAAAATATCTCACAATGGCTTTAGAGCATTTACAAATGCATTAAATGCTAGAAAGAAGTATTTAAAAAGAAAGTATGATTTATTAGAAGTGACAGGTTTTAAAAAGAATATAGAAAAAGCTTTTGAAATATATAAAGGAACAGAAAATATTGATAGAGAAGATTTACTTAAAAATATAACTTTTAAAACTAAAAAAAAGTAGATGATAAAGATTATAATATTGTAGTAATTATGGTTGAAAGTTTTGGTATGCCAATATTAAAGTATCAAAGTGAAAATTTTAATATTTTAGGAAATTTAAAAAAAAGCACTTTGATGAAGATACTCTTTTTAGAAATATAATATCAGCAGGTGATGGAACTATTTCAAGCTTACAAGCACTTTTATTAAATATTCCTCATAGACCAAAATCTTTTGCTTTTTCGCAGTCAATTTATAAACAGACAAGTTTTAAATATACACCAGCCTTTTTGTACAATGATGCTGGATATGAAACAAGTTTTATTTATGGTGGGGGGGATTTAACCTGGAGAAATTTAGGAAACTTTATAAAATATCAAGGCTACGATAATATAGAAGGAAAGATAAATATTTATAATAACCTTTCTAATAAAAATAAGAAAGAAGATGAATATTTTCATCCGTGGGGGGGAATATTTGATGAGTATTTATATTCTCATATCTTTAAAAAAACTTGAAAACTCTAAAGATAAACAATTTATTGTTGCACTAAGTACAAATAATCATCCTCCATACAATATTCCAAATGATTATGAATCAAAAAAGATGGAATACAGTAAAGAGATAAAAAATCATATCACAGGTAATTTTGATTTAGCAAAACAGAGATTCAAATCATATGCTTATGCGGTTGATCAAGTTGGAGTATTTTAGATAAGTTAAAAAAATCAAAATTTAAAGATGATACGATAGTTGTTGTTACTGCTGATAATAATACAATTGATGGTATTATGGAGTATGATGATAATAAACTTTTAAATAGTAAAAATATACCTTTATATTTTTATTTACCTGAATCTTTAAAAAAAAGAAAATATCAATAGATATAAATGTGGCTGGTTCACATAAAGATATTTTCCCTACGCTTTATAATTTAACTTTAAAAGATAAAGAGTATATATCAATAGGAAAGAATCTATTTGATTTAGATGAAAATCATTACGGATTTAATGGTTCTATGATTGTAAATAAAGAGCAAGAGATTGAAAAGTTAGATAAATTAAGTACTAATACAGATAATAGAATATTAAACTACTATAAAGCTAATTTAGCAATTACAGAGTACTTAAT
>JDSG01000157.1_pt1 | contig 14288 bp, 18 predicted proteins | sample 199341 | NCBI WGS metagenome assembly JDSG01 (sample SAMN02584197, study PRJNA231836) | bioreactor metagenome | isolation source: continuous culture bioreactor short generation time transfer1 day 52 after... | place: Germany: Bremen | reverse complement strand
TTATCCTAAGTTTTTTTAGAACTCGCTACGCAGAATTAAATTCAACTCAAACGCCCAGTATCCTTTGAAATATAGAAATCCAAAGGGGGGGCATAGTGAATATGCTTATGATGGTAGTGCCTAATATAACAGGGACTGATGATTCAGCGTCTCCGTTGAAGTATTTCACAATCACAACAGTGCTCATCCCGGCAGGCATAGAAGCCTGAATAGCTGTCACCATTTTCAGTTCAACAGGGACAGGCAATACCGCAATAGTCAGAACAACTATGATTGGGATAACAAGCATTCGCAGCACAAAAGAGCCTGCAATGAGCCTCATCCCGTCTTTTTTAGCGAATAGACCCATATTCCCTGCCAGAGTTGCTCCGCTTATGAATAACCCAGCAGGAACAGCTATCTGTGCAACGATACTGGAAACGGTTTTAAGTGCAGGTGGCATTGCAGCACCACCCGTGAAATAATTTATAACAAGAGATATAACTATAGCTATGATCGGCGGGTTTTGCAGTATTTTGAGTGGATTGAATAAGCCGCTGCCAGCAAGCATTCCTGCACCAACAGACCAGACGGCGATTTCATTTCCGAGGTTATGTACGAGCAGTATACCGACCACATTCTCACCATAAAGAACCATAGTTAAAGGAACAGCATAAAAGACGTAATTATACATCCCGACAGTAAAAGCAAAAGATTTCACCGAGTCAGTTTTTTTTATTCCAAAAAAATCTAGCTCCGTATCTACCTATCAAAAAAACCTATTACTATACTGTAGAAGCCGACAAAAGGGGGGGCGGAAGCTATCTTCCCTATGTTCACCATAGCAGGGTTACCGACTATAAAGTTAAACGACAATACAGGTACCATGATGTTTATAAGCATGAAAAGCAGAATTTTTTTTCAGGTTTGCCTCTTGATATACCAAGCCTGTTAAACACGACACCAAGGACGGCATAGCGATATATGGCAAAAGAGCCAGCAGAATATTCAGGTAATTCATAATATCCTATCAGACATCAAAAATGAGCATTTGTCTACTTGATATCAAAAGGACTTTTCTTTTTATCATCGTTAAGGTCGAGGAGACTGCTCACCTTCTCTCTGTTCAGATCCAAAACCATATCAGCCGCCTTAACGGCTATCAATGCCTTGTTTACGGATTCCGTGAGTTCTACTATATCCTCAAGAAGTGATCCGCTACGGGCTTCTATGGCGGATGCCAGATTCTCATTGTGAATTGCGAGGTTGTCTATACGTGCTTCCAGAGTGGACATAGCCGCACCTGATTCAGCACGCTTAGAGCTGACATACTGTAGTGCATTATCTATGGCAGTGACCGCCCCCCCTTCAGCTCCTATATCGAGCCCTCTGAGCCCAAGTGAACCTGTATTCACATCACTTAATATCTTATGGGTATTAAACTCCGACTGCTCAGACATAGCGTCGATATCATTTAAAAGCATATCCGCTTCCTGACGCAGTATACTCTTATCTGACTCATTAAGGATCGGGTTGCCCATTTGCAGGGATATATCACGCAGTCTGTGTATCATATCTGTGATAGAACCAAGAGCACCGTCACGTGTCTGTTGGTAGCTGATACTGTCCTGTGCATTTCTCGCAAGCAGATAATTCTCATTATATTGAGCATTCAAACGAACACTAACACCACGATCAACGGCATTGTCAGGCTCGCCTATCAGCTGTTCGTGACCTTTTCGAGTGCGTCTGCCGCCTTCTTAGTTGCTTTGTCGACGCTGACTGTAACTTGCGTATTAATTCTTTCTATCATGATTTACTCTACCAACGTTATAAACGTCTTATATACAGTGTTCTGTCTATGGAGTTTCCGCCGTTATCACCAACTCTTATCCTAACAAGAAAAGGCAAAGTTCCCAATGCGGTGGCATTCCCCCCCGTTACTATCAGAAATTCACCCTGAGCACTGTTTCCGGCGGTTATAGCAGCCGGAGGTCCGTCCTGCTGAACGAAAAAAATCTATCCCTAATGCATCAAGTCCATTGTCATCAACAAGCGTGTATGTATACTCACTCACTGTGTCAAATGTAGCCGACTGCCTGAAAGGGATGCCGCCTATAGCACGCACGGTAAAATTATAAAATTCGCCATCTCGTATCACAGGCATTGCAGAATCCAGCAGTCTTAACCTGTCAGGGTCACAACCGGCCTTCACTCTAAGCTCAGGCAATGTAGCCCAGTCTACTATATCATCATACTTCTCAGGGCGGTTAACATCAGTTGTGAAGTCATCTTCAGCATCGTCACCCTGTATAAAAACCTCTACCACCTGATCAGTACCGATTGTCTCAACATCTGTCTGTATATTCTTATTCACCGATCCGCTCACAACCACAAAAGCAACATTATCTATCTCTGTATAAGTAGCACAGTTATTACCCTGTCCCGCATTAGCTATACTGCACAAACGAACTTTCAGCGTTGTGGCACTCGCACCGCAGACAGGGCTGTAATCCAACTCATCAGTGACATCAGTGTAAGCCAGCTCCGAAGCATATACAAAGTGAAAAGGGACATTATATGCATCATTCGGATATGCCCAATTTGTCAAAGGAGCATTAGCCCCCCCTCTGTCGTCAGTCGGAGTAGCAGTTATATATCCATCGGCTGCTCCTATACTGTAGAGTGCATTTTTGTTCGACTCGATCATCTTTCTGGTGCGTTCAGCTCCACCCTTATTTACGAAAAGAGTAAGGATGGATGATGCCGAAGCAAGCACCAAACCAAAAATGATCAGCACGACAGCCATTTCAACAAGTGAGAAGCCAAATTGTTTTCTTTTCATAGGTAATATTACAACATTTTATAACTATAAAAAAGTATAAAACTATGTATATTATTATAAGCGGGATGGTATTATTAACAATATATTTCACAAAAAGGGCTAACATGTGTAAAAAAAAGGTTTCACAATGGTCGAATTGGCTATAGTGCTTATCATAGTCGGTGTTATGACTGCCGGTGGGATAATGCTTATCTCATCTGCTATAGAGACCAGTAAATATACGTCCACCAGAAACCAGCTTGAGTCTATTGTTAAAAGGATTGCAGAATACTCAGGAAGAGCGAGACGAATTCCTGCTGATTTCGCTGAACTGTCAACCATCGTATCCCCCCCTCTGACTGATGCTTTCGAGCAGAATGTTTTATACACCCCCCCCGCCCCCCTGAAATAACAGGTACTACAAGCAATCTCTGCAACATTGACTCAACAACTCTGAGTGTAGAAAAATGTAACGATGCCGCCTGTTCATCACCGGAAACCTATGGTGATGTAGCATTTATAATAACCAGCGGCTCTATCAATGAGAATATACAGATAAATGATTCCACCGGCACGGTAAGGATATACGATGACGGCATCTCAGTCGACAACCACGCCGCAGACGGCACAACTGTTGAAAACTATGATGACGTTGTCAGCTGGCTTACGCTTGATGCTCTGAAACAATATGCAGGGTGTGACGGAAGTGCTCTGAGAATCGTAGAGGATAAACTCGCCACAGCCTACGCAGAGAGCCAATACAGCTTCACTCTGCACCCTAAAGGCGGAATAGGACCTTACCTCTGGTGTGTGGAGTCTGATCATGCTGAAATACAGGAAAATTTCTTTTACAGTACCAGTAACATAAATGACACCGGTAATTGCACAGGTAATTATGTCAGCTCTGCCGATAACATCAGCATAAACTCCAATAGTGTTGTACTCGACTCTTCTACAGATACATTTGCATCTACTTCAAAAGTAAGAGTTTTTCTTCAGGATGCAAACGGCATATCCACCTCGAAAGAATTTGCCCTGAATGTCAAGCAGCCGTATGAGCTTGTCATATCAAATGATCCTACAACAACATCAACCACACCTCAGGATATAGAAAATGGAGACGTCGAAAACTTTTTCAATTTTGTAACTGATGCTGACAACGGAAACGGAGAAGGTGAAGGTAACAAGAACCTTATTTTCACGAGCGAAACCTTGACTATATACCAGAATCAAACATATGACGCACTCTCTGCATTTTATGGATGTGAATCTGCCGATTTTCCAACTCTGCCTTGCCCTAAATTCGGCAATAATGGCGTATTGGCAGTATATTTCACGACTAATTTCACAAAGAATCCAAACACATGGCGAGACCCTATGGGATTTACTTTTGCAATTATAAGAAGCAAATACGAGACAGTTAACGGCTATATTTATTCCACTGAGAATGCAAAAGGGGGGGTCAGAGGGAGCGGTATAGGATATGGAGGTGGGTATACCGACCTCATAGGTATATACGGAGGCAACAGCTTTGCAGTGGAGTTTGACCTATATCAGAACTATTCTTACAAGAATGATGTCGATTCAGACCATATAGCAATCGTAAACTACTCACAAACTGCAGACAACAACGGAACATTTGACATAAACGGAGTATACAACAACGACCACACTTATTCTACATACGGAAATAACAGACACATGACATATGAATATAACGGCGGAATCAGTACAAATGATCCATGCACAGTCTCCGGGCAGAGGGGGGGGACAGGATGCTATTACAACCACTATGAAACTGTGATACCAAATAACTACGGCAGGTATGATGCAAACTTATTCGGTGTACGAATAGAGGCTCTTTCAGGCTGTAACGAAGATGGTACAGTATGTGACAAAAAGACAGGGGGGGCAGAGAATCACATATGTGTATACATGTGGAAAGAGATGAGAAGCAGAATAGAAACATACCCCCCCGAACTCAAAACGGACATGATGGATGTTACCCTCAACCATGCCTTTAACTCTGTAATGAATGGCGAACCTATCCGACTGGGGGGGACACCTCTGGTTAAAGACTGTTTCGTGGATGATACCACCACAAGAAATACTCTGGACTTTATCAGATTCGGATTTACGACAGGTAATTGGGATATAGCACATAATCAGTTTTTTTACCAATTTACCGAATTCAGTGCAAAAGTGAGCGAGTACTAACCATCGGCTGATATTTCGTCAAAATACTCTTTCAGGGTGTACTTGCCGTACGCAGCAGCAATCATATCAATCGACATAACGGTTAAGAAAAACTCTATAGGTCCGTAAACCCTACTGCTTGTCATCAACTTTGAAATCTTAAGTATCAAACTCTTATCCAGTCAGGGATATATGTTATTTTACTCTCTTTACCCAAGACATCAAAGCTAACGATGCTATTTCTTTCTGTGTGAATATGTCCGGACCGCCAACCTCTATCTCTTTATGGGGGGCATATCAATTGCATTAACGCAAATCTCTGCCAGATCCCTCCCATGGATAGGGTTCATCCGTACACTTCCGTCTCCGAAGAGGTATACCCTCCCTTTTTTTTGCCATATGAAGAAACTCTGATATATCAGAGAAAAAACCGTTTGGTCGGATAACAGAATAATCCAGTTCTGACTTTTTTTAGCTCCTCCACGAACTTCTCTTTTGCATGGCATATTTTAAGATGTTTCAGCTTTCCGCCGTTTAATGAGGATACATAAATGAATTTCTTCACACCGCTCCTCTTTGCTTCATTCAGCAGGTTCATATTCCCCCCCTGATAATCCACATCCATATATGTAAGACCGTCTTTTTGCCTTGTAATACCCACCGTAGAGATAACGACATCAATCCCCCCCTCGCAACACCCTTTAATAGACTCGGAGACTGTGACCTCATCTTTCAGCACTTCATCGGCCTCTATCATTTTTTCTCTGAGTTTATTTGAGTCTCTGGCGATAGCTTTAACGTAATATGAGCCTTGTTTAAGCTCACTAGCTATAAAGCTCCCCCCCAGATAACCTGTCGCACCTGCCAGCAGAATCTTTTTCATAATATCCTCTATTTACGCAATTACAATATCCACAAATATAGGCAATATATCCACAATAACAGAATATCCGTTTATTGCTTATTTTAGACCACTCGGACTATATAACACTCTTGATTTTATCTGTCAATATATTATAGTCCAATAGGTCTAAATAAAATGGGGGGGTTAAAATGCCTAAAATAGTCGATAGGGAAAAATACAGAAACGATCTGGCAGTGAAGGCAACAAAGATATTCAGAGAATACGGATATTCAGGTTTGGGGGGGATGCGTAAGATAGCTGACGAACTGGGTATTTCCAAAACCGCCCTATACCACTATTTCCCGAGTAAAGAGGCGTTATTCGCAGAATGCACTAAGATAGCGGTATCGTTTGAACAGCATAACCTGACGGTATTAACTGAAACAGCAGGTACACAGGAGCGTGTCAAAGCCCTGATAAGAGTATTTGAAAACATAGAAGCCGAATTCAAAGGGGGGGAGCTGACTCTGCTGTTAGATTACATCAGGATGCTTACACCTGACCAGACGGCAAATGATGCAAACATGCAGATTGCTAATCAGAATTATCTAAAAATGACCGCAGAGTATGTAGGACATGAGAATGCTGAGTTCGTACTTTGCCTCATGTACGGAGTCCTTCTAAAGAGGCTTCTGGACGGTCAAAAGTGTAGCTTCCACGATATCGAAAAACTACTTATAACCCTGCTGGACTCATCTCAAAGCATCTAAAGCTCTAAGCTTCGTCGGCTATTTCTTCCACTGTGCTCTCTTCAGCAACAGGTGCAGGCTCTTCTGCCTTTACAGGTTTCTTTGCGACTTTACGGCCTTTTACTATGAATGCACTATGGTTATACGTCCACATCTCAGGACGGACTGATCTGCCGTCTATCTTCCAGGGACGCTTGGTGAACTCGAATGTTTCTATCTCTTCGAAGAAACCAGACTCTTTCATGGTTTCCACATGTGTCACTGCCTGCAGGATGGTAGGCAGATAAGCTACCATTATTCCGCCGTCACGAAGCCCTGTTTCCGCATGCTTAACAACATGCCAAGGTTCTGGCAGGTCTAACAGTATTCTGTCGAATTCGCCGTCTATCCCCCCCTCGTAAACATCTCTGATCTCTATCTTATGATTTTCAGCCTCGCCGTGCCATTCCTTAATAAAGTCGGCAGACATCACAGCGAAATCTTCGCGAATCTCATACCCCCCCACAAGCTCGCCTGAGCCGCCGAGTGTATTCAGTATAGCCATGGACAGAGCACCCTGCCCCCCCACACCGGATTCCAGTATACGCTGACCGCCGCGAACATCACCCCCCCACATAAGGATTGCCGCCGTGTCTTTCGGGTATATTATCTGTGCTTTACGCTTAATATTCATCACATAATCGGAATATGTCGGGAAGAAAAACCTGTACCCCCCGGTCCTTTAGAAGCATTCACGAAACAGCCGTCTCCGCCTGCAACGATATCACTATGCTCTACAAATCCATACATGGCAGTAAAACGCCACCCTCTTTCAGCCTGAGTAAGTGTCTTTTCCCTTTCAGTTCATCAACAGCGATACAAAGTGATCCGTATTCAAGTTTGCTCATTTCATTTTCTCCAGCATCTTACAAAATGAACAAACCTCTAAAAAGCTTTCCATTCCGCAGACTGCACATGTATGCATTTCTATATTTTCCGTTTTTTTCTGATTTAAATCTTTCTGCCGCCTTCCTCACAAACTCACTGTAAAAATAGTGCTTTGTGCCGGGCATCTCAGTTTCCATCATATTTAAAGCATTCTTATATATCATAGATGTTGCCCCCCCTACACTCTTCGGGCATTCATCAGTGATGTAATCTATACCGTTCATAAAGGCGTATGCACCGACCTCAAGCTCTGTCAGCCTTATCAGCGGCTTCACCTTCTTCTTTATCTGATTCTCGGCAGGCAGTACGGGCGACATCTTGGCGAGGTATGCCTCATCCCATTTAAGAGTATTCCCCCCCATCAGCCTTGCGGCCTCGTCATCAAGGTTATGCCCCCCCGTAGCAACTATATCGAAATTGTTTTCGTTTGCAACACGGTTGAAATAATACCTTTTGGCAGTGCCGCAGATAGAACAGGCGTGCCTTTTAACATGCCTCTCCAGTGTCGGTATCGGATGCCCAAGCTCCGTCAGGTTAACGACTATCGACCTGAGCTGATGTTTATCAGTAAATGCATTCACCTTCTCAAGAGACTTCTCGGAGTATTCTCCGATTCCGAGGTTGATATACATCCCCCCCGTTGTGTCAAACCCCCCCATCTTATGAAGCAGATACCAAAGGACTAGGCTGTCTTTCCCACCTGAGATACAGACCATAATCTTATCTGAATAGTCAAACATCTCATATTTATGAATGGCCTTTTCGACTTGTCTGATAAAAAAAATTCGTTGAAATGTTCTTTGCAAAAACCGGCATTATGCTTCGCAGGTTAATTAATGCCCTCTCTCCGCAAGTTCTGCACTTCATCCGCCGCTCACCACAGAGATAATCCTGATCTCTTCACCATCTTTAAATGATATGTCAGGAGTCAGCAGTTCATCTCCTCTGGCAACAAGGACAGCATTTTCATTCAGCCCAAGCTCCAGAACTATATCCTTGACCCTCTTCTGTTTACATTCTTTAATACTGCCGTCAGGCATTGTCACGATTACCATGGACACACTCTCATTCTTAATGGAATGCAAAATTAGAATATATAAGCCGTTTTGTCAAATTATTAAAAAGATTTAGAAGTAAGAAATCCTTCTGATGGTATCGCTATATCTTGTAACATCAATCTGAGCTATAACTTTCCCTGACGATGCCTGCTCAACATCCACAACTTTATCCTGATCTTCCTCGCCTGTCTCATCACCAACATTCTGCCCTTCTACCTGAACCTCGACAATATTTATCTCAGCAGGAAAGACAAGCTTTGTGATGGCCTTCAGTGCCTTAAAATTATACAGACCCTCAACTATTTTATGGTTTTCAAGTCTCGTCTCCAGAGTTATCTCAGTCAGATCAAGCTCTATATCCTGCACGCTTACTCCCTTGTCCAGCTTCGCGCTGATAAATCTATCCAGCACCAGCATAAGCCTTGCCTGAAAATGATTTGCAACCTGACCATTTAATGTATGAATCCTATCGGCAAAATTTTTCATAATACGATATGTGAGTTCATGTGTGGAGAAAAGACCGCGAATAAACATCTGGTTTGGACATTCAAGTGCCTTAACAATGGACTTGGCTCTGACGGTAGCTGATCGTTTATTACTGAGAAAAGCCCCCCCCATCTCACCAACGATGTCACCGACACCCACAGAAGCCAGCACATTTTCATTGCCGAATCTGTCAATCCTGATAACGTCAGCCTCACCTTCAAGAACGATATAAACGAAATTCGAATAATCCCCCCCTTGTTTAACGATTTCACTGCCGTCATTATACGCTTTCAGTTTCCCATACTGGGTGAACAGGGCTGTTATTTCCGAATTAACTTTGAATGCAAAACCCGCTTTTTTTCGTCATTACGACACCTTGAATATGTATTAATACAATAATACATAATAATATCTACATTTGAAACAAAAAAAAGGTCTCACCAAAAAAAAGGTGAGACCTTTGAAAAGTTATTTAACCACTGTTATTACTGGACTTCACCGGCGATAACAGATGGATCTCTTGATATGAGTGATGAATAAGGGATCTCACCCATGTCTAGCGTTGCAGGGTCTATCCAAGTATCAAGTGATACGAACTGATTCGCATAATTAACAATTGACAGCCCACTGGCAGTACAAGCTGCTGTTGTGTCATTGGCTCTCATGAAGTGCTCTTCCTCCAGAGGCTTGATCACAACATCAACATCTGCATCTGTGTCAGCATTGTAATAGGATGCAGGAGCTCCAGCCGCGATAGCAAAATCACTGATCACACGTACCAACCGTTAAAGTTCTCGCCTGTTTCCCATGGACAGTCGATAGCATTACCTGTATCACCGTCTTCACAAGTCTCAGGTATACCCCCCCAAAGGTTACCGAAACCTTGATATTCCAGAACGAATTTTTTTTAGTCGAACCATCAGTATATGTGTGCTCATAGTCCACACTAAGCGGCTGCTGGAATACTTCTATACGGTTTGTCTGATTGTTTGTAAGTGCAACGAGCATGTTCCAGCTATCGTTACCTGTTTCCCATCTGTAGAACTCAGGTGCAGCAGATTCAGCCATCCAACCGCATGTCTGAGTGTTATCCCATGGACAGTCGAGCATATTCGGATTTGCGTCCAATGTTGCCTGGGGGGGGATGAGAGCTCCGGTCCAGATATTCATATTGAAATCGTCCGAACTAGCCACAGGAGCAACAATAGGAGTTCCGCTATATTCAAGCCTCATCTGAGTAGCATCAAACTGATAAGTCTTGCTTACCTGACGACCGCCGGTTGCATCATCCCAAACCCATGTATCAAAATATGGATAGAATGGATCATTGGAATCAGGATCCGGACAGTTATCGTAACATACGAGATCATCACCGTTTATAGCTGTTGCCTTAGTTGAACCTGGCTGAACAACCTCTTCTTTATAGATGATAACAGGTGTTGTAGATGAAGCTGCACCTGTACAGTTAAAAGTAAAGGTTGAAGTATAGTTAGGTTCAACACATTTAGCTGTAGCCGAAGGGTCTATGGACTTACCGTTGATATCTATTCTTACCGATCCGTTAAGAGCCTGTGACCAAACATAAATGTCAGGATGCTGCATATTAGCGAGGCTTAAATAAGTGCCAACTGCAGACGCTTCGTCATCCCATGTCCAGTTCTGGCTGTTTCTTACGCCGGTAATAATAAACCCGGTTCCATTCCATTTGATCCTGTATTCGATATTGAACCCGTTACTATCCTGAGAATTTGTCCAGTAACTGAAATTCACATCTTTGATCTTAGCGAGAGTTGTGTTGTTCCTCTTAATATATCTGAGTTTACCCGGGTAACGTTGATAGTGTACTGCTTGGTTGTATCGAGAGTGTTATTCGACCAGTCGAATTTACTGACAACCTGTCCGTCGAGTGAAGACATCTCTATCTCACCCTCCATACCGTCTATCCAGATACCCCCCCAGTATCCGGCATGCCCCCCCTGAATAGTGCGTCCCTGACTGTTTACATAACCAATAGGGATGCCGGAGCTAAGGTTTACCCTTGCACCGTTAGCATCATACAAACCATACCTGAAGACATTCCTCTTCGGATTTGTCCTTGCATAGCAAGACTGAGCTCCGGTATCCACATCCTGTCTCAGGAAGTAGTTTGCATTAAAAGCGATGTTATAGGTTGATTCCTCAGCATGCATTTCGAAATCACCGGAAGGACCGGCCGGTCCGAAATTGAACTCTGGAAAAACCTCTCTCATATATGCAGCTCCACCGCCTGAACCGTCACCTTTCTTAGCCATGATTACATACTCATCCATCTCTACCACATCTGATCCGACAGGAAGATTCATAGAAGTATAGAACTCTTCAGGAAGAGCCATTTCATTCTCCATAGAGAAAGATATCAAGTTCTCGCCGTTGGTATTCACAAATGACTTTAAAATACCAGCAAAGCCGGCAGTAGATGCAGGATCAATCTGCTTTGTACCGCTTATATACGGTACTTGCTTGAAGTTCATAGTGAATAGACCATTAGGGTACTCAGCACTTTCACCTTTGTAGATAACGATCCTCGCCATGATCACACTTTCCTGCGAAAAATCCTCACCATAGTCTTCTTCATTTGGTATCCATGCATAAACAACCTGCACACCGTCTTCAGTCTCTCTGAGTGAGTCTACTACCCAATACTCGTATTCAGGTACTGTCACACTGCTCTGACCTTCGCCTGCTCGAGATGCAGACTTGCTGTCTGCACTGTTTTGCTCGCATAGCTGAACATCTACCTGAGCGATGTATGGACCTGCATTGATCATTGCATCATATCTGGTCTGCTCAAATGAACAGAGTATACTGTTTATCATTTCGAAAGAATCTGATGACTTGTCATTGACCCATACCTGAGTGACATCCTGATTATAATCCACAGAATCAGCCCAACCGGCTATCGTTCCGGCAGAGATAGCCCTCATTACTGATTTGGCAAATTCATTTCCGCCATACCTCTGAGCACTTTCCGTGGAATCAACTACAGAAACTCTTGAAGCTATTTCAAGCGGAGTTGTTGATGTAGAACCTCTTGAGATAGTTTCAGAACCGTCGCCGCCTAGTCCTTCGGCAACATCAGTAGTTATAGTTGTATCACTGGTAGCAGCAGAACCTCCTCCGCTGCCTCCACCACAACCTGCTATAACCATAGCAGATGCAACAAGCACTGCTGCAAAAAACAATCGCCATGTATTCATATTGTGCCTCCTTCTCATTACGTACACCGTATATAATTATGAATCTTTTTTTTTCCGTCTTCAAGTTAATTTACTTGATAAACTAAATTAATATTTTTTTTGGTATTTTAAAATGATTATCACAACAAAGAAAATGTCCTACCTATTTAGTAGTCATTAAAATACTAAATAATATTTATTAACAAGAAGGACAAATCAGTATTAAATGCTTAGTCATTTATAATTAGCATTTTTTTTATATCAATCTATTATAAAAATGGATATTTTTACACGTTATTAAGCATTCTTGATTATTATGTAAAATAAATTTACTTATTGCTATCAAGATTATTTATATGCAACACTTTTTAATAATTATTATTAATAGTTTTTAAATAATATTAAATATCAGTATTTTAAGAAGTGTAATATGAGTATCGTAGGATTGCTAAGAAGTAAACTATCCATTAAATTCATAATGATTACAATGTTCACAGGTCTTGCATGTTTAATCATTGCAAGTGTTGTGTTTTTGCAGGTGTACTCAGATAAATATCAGATGTCTTACCTGATTTCAAAACAGTTTGAAAGATTATCAGACAGAATAGAGTCAACAATGACACTCATAGATGAGAAGAATGCTAATCTTGTCTCCACCATAAGCATGTATGAGCATATCGATTGTTCAATAGACTTTGAAAACAAACACAAACTCCTCCCTCTGTTTATAAAAATATTTGAAAACAACACCACTCTTTACTCAGTTTACATAGGGTATGAAAACGGCAACTTCTATGAAATCATTAATCTGGGTATCCATGAGTCGCTGAAAAAGAAATATAACACAGCCGACACCGATCGTTGGCTCGTTATAAAAATTGCTGCCGAAGGAGACAAACAAATCAGACACATGGATTTTCTCGATGCAGACTTAAACATACGAGAGAGTTTAGAGTCGGAAACTATCTATAACCCCCCCACCAAAAGACCATGGTATACCAAGGCTTTACAAACCGACTCCATAACCAGAACTGCTCCGTATCAATTTGTAAATATTGACTCAAAGGGTGTCACCTATACAGCCAGAATAAACGGAACTTCACATGTTTTCGGAATAGATGTTTTGATCGAAAATTTATCAAAGGCACTTGAGAATAATAGTTTTAGAGAATGTGTAGACTCATACTTGTTTGATAACAACGGGCAGGTTACAGCCAGTACGGATTTGCTTTATTTGTCTGAAATACAACAAGATAAATTCGACGTAATTTACAATACTTCGAAAGAGATAAAAACAGATAGTCTGCAGCGTATTGTCAACCTTAAATCAAAGAAGCATCTGCTGCAAGTCACAAAGATAGATTCTCCGTTTAATCAGCATGAATACCTTGGAATCATAGCTCCTTTAGATGCACTCATGCAAACCTTTATAGACAGAACCAAAAAGACTTTCTACACAGGGGGGGTAATAGTCCTGCTCATCTCCCTTCCCTTTGTTTGGTATTTATCAACCATGATAGTCGCCCCCCCTATACTGAAACTGGCCAAAGAGAGCCAGAAGGTCAAAAAACGTGAATTTGATCGTGTGGAAGAGGTTCAATCAAAGATATTCGAAGTTGCTGAACTTTCTAACTCAATTACAGATATGTCTAAATCCATCAATAACTATCAGAATATGCTTGAAGAGAAGGTTAAAGAGAGGACTGAAGAACTGAACCAAAAAAAATATTGCGTTGGCAAAGCTCTCAATAACTGATGCACTGACGGGACTTTACAACAGGAATAAAATAGATTCAAGCATGGCCATCGAGCTTAGCAGGTCAAAAAGATATTATCATAATTTCAGTATTATCCTGATAGATATAGATGACTTCAAACAATTCAACGACAAACACGGTCACCAGATGGGTGATAAGGTCTTAGTGGAAGTATCTAAAATGCTCAAGAACGGAATACGCGACACGGATATTTTAGGGAGATGGGGGGCGGAGAGGAATTCATAATCATCTG
>JDSG01000156.1_pt1 | contig 14682 bp, 26 predicted proteins | sample 199341 | NCBI WGS metagenome assembly JDSG01 (sample SAMN02584197, study PRJNA231836) | bioreactor metagenome | isolation source: continuous culture bioreactor short generation time transfer1 day 52 after... | place: Germany: Bremen | reverse complement strand
CATCCAGTTATTGATTAATTTTATTTTCATACACGTAAGATAGGGGGGGGCAAATAAATGATTAGTACAACATTAGAATTTGAACAACAGATTACCATAGAGGAATTACTTCATGATTTTGATAAATATGGTGTACCAATTTATGAGTATTATAATCCTGGTAGTGGTATACGAGTAAAGTCAGTGTCAAATGACTATAATGTATACGAAGACCGCATTTCTTTGTGGCATAAGGATAATAAAAAAATTGTTTTTCGGAATGTTAGGAGTTATGGATCAACACGAAAATGTTAGTATACCAAAGGATACTCAATTTCACCTTGTAAATCATAATATATATAACGAACATATAAGCAAAAACACACGTAATATAGTCATGGTCAAAAACGGTGTGTTAACCGGCACGCTATACTGGACTCAATTTAGGGCGAATACGTTGTTTGAAAATAGTGATAATGAGCAATAAAAATAAATATTGACATGAGGGATGAAGATTTGATTAAGTTAGATGATAATAATTCATTTACAACCGTGAAAAGCATAGACGTTATTCTGGATGAAATTGATTTAGAAGTACTCTCGGATGTGTCTGGTGGTATGTACTTTTCAGAATTAATAGATAATCAACTTATCGCAATTGAAAATCTATGGTTACATGATATTGGTGATGTTATCAAAGTGACAAAAAGGCTACCTTCAGGAATAGATATATACTATGCTAAGCATGCAAACAATAAGTATCATTTTATTCTATATATACACCACGATGAAGCGAGATTCTTAACATCTCTTATGCTACATAAATGATTTCGGCGTTATAAAGGTATAAACACTTGCTTATGAGTATAGAACCCCCCCTTAAAACGCGAATATGGGCGTGTAATATGTGACAATCAATTTTCGTTGCGATATGATATATGTGTTTACGAAATTATACTTGAAAAGGATGTAAATGTGAAAAGAGATGTGATTCAGCCATTAGTCGAATATCTTATTCGAATTGCAATTGATATTGAGGAAACCGGATTGGCAAATCTTAACGAAAGAGAATTCGAAAAAGATTATGTTAAGTTTCTTAATGATTGTATTGTATTAATGAAGGAGTGTTTTACGCCATCGGTATTTAATGTGGAGATTGATTCACTATTTTATACATATTTAAACATGGGAAAGATAAATGTGAGACAATTGATTATTATTAGAGATGCACTTAAGGAAATGTATCTTGGAGAATATAGCATATTGATTGAGTTAAATCAGAATTATTGTCAAGGAAGCAACAAATTGATTAATGAAGATAAACTTAAAAGTATAATAAGTAAAAATCTCTAATAATACATAATAGAGTAAGAGAAGAAATCTAGTGGGAAAGAACTTATATGTAGTATAAAATTAAGTTATCCACTAAAGAGGTATATTTTTACCATATGGGCTCTGGGTATTGCACGTATTCATAATTATGTGGTATAATTTCATTAACTTTATAAAAGCAATCATAAAAAAGAGTTGAACCCCCCCTTACCGGGTGCAACTCTTTTATTGTTTTAAAATCAATTTATCTGTGTAGAGAAGTAATAGTTACTGGTGTAATCAGACATAAGAGGCACTGATTAATCCCAGGAAAGGAGTTCTCTATGAAAGCTTTTATGAAGCAAAATATTTGTTACAAAATTCTATTTTTTTTGTTAAATTTATTTTCACCTTAGCTTATATTGCTAAGAATGTTGTTTCTATCCTATAGGATAGAAACAACATAATCTCCATCGTTTTAGTTCAATTTACTTTCTAACGGAAGGAAAAAAAGTTACTGTTTGTGTCAGGAAAAAGGATTATGACATAGCGCTCGTGGTTTCGCTGGTGAAGGGGGGGAAGCCATAGGGGGGGGTGATATTATGTCATTAAATGAGTTGTTACTAACGATTTCTATTAATCTGTTAGTTTCATTATTAGTCAAGCTTTTGCTTGATTGATATAAGAGGTACACTCGTACCTCTTTTCTTTTGACATATTCAAAACATTATGACAAACGAAGGAGATATTTATGAGTGTATCAATTATTAGAAGAGAAATCGAAATACTAAAAAAAGAATGGATAGCTAATCCTTGTTGGGAAATTGAGAAAACGGAAGGCTTTGAAAAATTCCATGATGAATTACTTAATTTCCGTTTGGCATTTGAAGATGATTGTCTTCAAGTAATGATGAAGGATAAAGAACAAGAATATGCAGCTATCAAAAAAAGAGTCGATGATGAGTATAATGGTGATGTCTGGAGTTATGTGCATGAAATGGAATCACAATTGCAAAGATTCAACCGATTAATCCGAGTGTCTAGTGTGAGAGTAGACGCTTAATACTGTTCATAAAAGCCTATGTATCATAGAGTCTGCACCTTTGGCGGGTGCAGCTCTAAATGTTTTAGTCCAATCCACTTGAACTAAAGGAAAAAAGTTACTGGGCAACCAGAGAAAAGAGGTTTTTATGAATAGTTATCAGGGAAGAACACAAATTAAGAAAGTCGTTATTTCAGATCCAGAATATGGGAGTAGTGTGAGGTATCGACTTGCAAAAATATTACCTTCAGCACACAAATGGGACATGGATGTATGTATTGAAAAAGTCAATGTTGGAGATGCACAACATCCAAATTATGTGACCGCTGTTGGGTTATACATTCTAAGAGAAAATAAGAATGTGAAAATTGATTTGATTGGTGATAGAACACATGAAAGCTTCACTCAATCATCGTATGTAGCAGTAAGACATGGAACAATTGGGACAGATACCAAAAAAAATTGCTATTAATGGCGTTGAGATAAACACCATGAGTAGTGGTGAGTTTGGTGAGTACTATACTTTTTCTTTAACTAGAAATCGTCCCAATGAAAAAAAAGGCATTGTTGGCATAGCTTGTTTCTTGTGGTTAGATCCAGAGTGTTCATGCAAACTAGGATATGACCTTTCTAATGAATCTGAGGTTATAAACATGCTTGAAGAAGCTTTTGAAACAAAGTTATTGTGTAAACAAGAATGTACAGTTTGAAGCACCCAATTATGTGTGCTATAATACAACAAATGCATAAAAGCCAATATAAAAGAGTTGAACCCGTAGTGGGTGCAGCTCTTTTATTGTTTTAGTTTAATTTACTTTAACTAAAGGAAAACATAGCTACTGGTTTAATCCAGGGAAAAGAGGTTTTTATGAGAAGAATGACAAGAGGTATGAGTGGTAGACATTACACTGGGAACGAAGCATTATCTGAAGATGTTATGATGAAGTATGCACCAAGTATATTTGCACCTGGTGCTCATGATTCAAGGTCAACAAGATATGTTTTTATACCAACTATTGAAGTGCTACGTGCTCTAAAAAGAGAAGGTTTTGAACCTTTTATGGTTGCTCAATCAAGATCTAGGATACCAGGTAAGGAAGAGTTTACCAAACATATGATTAGATTAAGAAAAAGAGAATTGGTCACTCAAAATGAAACACCAGAAATTGTCTTAGTTAATTCGCATGATGGCACATCTTCATACCAACTTTTTGCCGGTCTTTTTAGAATGGTATGTAGTAATGGTATGGTTGCAGGTGATGTTATGCAAGACATGCGTGTTCACCATAAAGGTGACATAGTGAATGATGTAATCGATGCTGCTTGTCGTATCATCGAAGACATTGATCCGATGGTTGAATCAATGGAGGATATGAAGCAAACAATTTTACTTCCTGAAGAACAACAGATATTTGCAAATTCTGCACATATCGTAAAATATGGTGGTGAAGATGCGAGTATTCAACCCAACCAATTGCTAACAACTCGAAGACAAGCAGACAAAGGTAATGATTTATGGTCAACTTTGAATGTAGTCCAAGAGAACATGCTAAAAGGTGGGCTTCGAGGTGAGACAAAGAATGGAAGAAAAATCAAATCACGTTCGGTTTCATCCATTGATAACAACATCAAATATAACAGGGCTTTGTGGTCTCTGGCAGAACAGATGGGAAAACTACATCGTGGAGAATCAATAGAAGAACCAATCGATGTCAAATCTAACTTAGTAATCCATTAAATGAACTGGTAGAACCAGGCAAATTAGAACGATTAGGAGAATTTATATGATATATGATTTTATTGAGGCAACTAATGAAAACGAATCAAGCTTTTTGACACTAGACAAAAAGAAGTACCTAGGATTGAAAAAAAAGTGGATCTGCAGAAAGTGTTGTCTGTAATACCTATGTTAAACCTTCAGGTCAAAGAAGAAGTAAGACAAGATCTTGATGGTTTAACTTATTCAATAAGTCCACTGATGGTTACAGATGACCTATACTATTTTCTTAAAGGACATTTGAAACATCAGGAAAGGTATCACTATTATTATATTCCAGAATTAGCAAAGGTCTTTTTCATTGAAGAAATCGGCAAAAGAGCACACTAACAGAGTTAGGAGAGGGGGGGATAGAAATATCCCCCCCTCATAATAGGTGACTATATGAGTAAAAATCAAAATCTAAAATGGACTGAAGAACAAATATGGGCTGCAAGAAATGTAGATTTACTTACTGTCCTTCACGGAAAATATACTTTTAAATATGAGTACGGAGTATACTATATTAATGAACTGGATAGGGTCTGCATTCAGGGATGTACTTATTATGATTGGTATAAAGGTTATAATACAAAGCATTGTAATTCAATTGATTTCATGCAGCAAATATTAGGCTGCACATTTGATGAAGCGATGGAGCAATTGATTGTCCATACAGATTTATCGCTTTACAATACATCAGTACCACGAAAACGCGTGAAAGAAAAAAAAGATATCAAAGGGTTGGCCTTTCCGATAAAAATAAAAGGTCAGTACAAACGTGCTTTTGCTTATCTCAACAAGAAACGTATGATTAAAAGTGATTTGGTAAGGTTTCTTGTTGACCATAAGTATCTATATCAGGATACCAGAGGGAATTGTATCTTCGTCTGGTATAATGAAAAAGGAGAAATGGTTGGAGCTGACAAACAAGGTACTGGTAGTATTAGGTATAAAGGTATTTGTCAGTGTAGTGACCAACGTGTTGGTTTTAACTTAGTTTTTTCAAAGGATATTAAAGTGTTAATGTTCTTTGAATCACCAGTAGAAATGTTGTCTTATATGACCTTGAAACGTAATGAGGTATCAGTAAATACAAAATATATCTCAATGTCAGGATGTAAAGATATGGTGATTGAATATCATAAGCAACTTCATCCGGATGCGAAAGTAGTATTATGTAGCAATAATGACAAAGCTGGTAAGAGTTTAGCTGACAAACATAAGAAAGATGATTCAACCGTAAAAAGCCGTATACCTAAGAATAATGATGATTGGAACGAGTGCCTATGCAAAAAGGCAAGTTGAGAATCTAGAATGGTGTACTATCCAGTAGAAAATACTCGAAATATCATTATTAAAGCCTTGCATGACTGCAAGGCTTTTTTTTGTGCAATTATAACAACTCAATTTCATTGGCCAACTTCAGGATGCATACAAAACAAACAAGATATAATAAGCACTTGACCGATAAGGGCCAGAATGATATAATCTGTTTAATGGCCGATAAGGGCCAAACATATTAGGAGAGTAATTATGATTATTGGTAAATTGGATGAAGTAAAAGTAGATGATATGATGTTATGGTCTATTGATAAGTGCTACAAGCACATAGAAGATGAGTATGGACATACTGTTGGAATTACAACACTTAGAAGATGGGCAAGAAATGGAGAGGAATTATCTGCTTATCAGGTTGGACGAGCAACGTTAATCGATATAGGCAGTTTAAATAGATACTGCAAGGAAATAAAAAAAATGGAAATCTCTTAATCTGCAACAATCATTTATCATAATTGATGGAATAGTTAGTAACCATGATGGGACTGCTTATAATTCAGATAGTCATAGAACATATATACGTTCTATAGATACCACCTTAATAATGAAAAAAACTAATTCAAATATCTTCGAAATATAGCAGTGCAATCATTATTGATTTTCATGGGAAGTATGAAAAAGGACACGTTGATATTGAAATATATGATGTGGCTGACTTACCCAGAGGGGGGGTAGGGAACTATGTAGAGCTTAGTTCGGCTCCTTGCTCATTGGAATTAGAAAGAAGACAATATATGAAATTGTTACAGCAATTTTCTAGTGGAATCGATGTATTGTAAGAAGTATTCTTGATAAGCGAGATATTTATATATATGCAAAAATGCATCTGATATACACAAATATTAGCGATTATACATGTTTTTCGACTTGATCAAGACGTGAATATTATTCATTGATGTATAAATTATCGACTAAGCCTTATTTTTCAAGGTTTGTAGATGCTCTAATAAGTTTCTTTGATTCGCATATCTCGTCTTTCGCGAATAGTTGTTTTTTTTACGTGTAATGCTTTGTAATTATCAAAAAACATTTTCAGACAATTTATCATGCAATTTTTGACTTGGTATAGAGGTACAATTATGGAATCAATGACGAGCGTTCTTAGTAAACTTAATCACAGAAATTTTCGCCATGGACATACAGTGAACTATTACAATGTTCTGTGCCGGTACTCTGATAAAACAAATGGAGAGCTGTCCTATGAAGTTACTGAAGACGCAAATAGCGATTTATGGACGAGGATAAGTGATACTATTAATAAATTATCTGAAGAGTGATGAATATTCTTAGAAAGCTAGATATGGCATGAACTAAGGATATAATGAAAGGAGTTTCTTGTGGAGTATAAAATAATCAGTTTGCTCGAGTTTTTGGATTCACTTCCATCTAAATATACAGCAGAGCTTTATTTCTTCTGGGAGCCTGAAGATATTCAATTTGAAGAAGATGGTTCTCCAACAGAAGGTCTTGACGAAGAAGTATGTCAATGTGATACTATCGAAAGTCTTCTTAAGGGAGACTTTAATGGATACGGTAGTTACTGGAATGATATTAGAGATGTTTATGGTGTCAATAAAGCAATCTACAATGGTTATTTTAGCAAAGTTACTATTGATCACATCAGAGAAAATGTAGAGATGATTTACATTCGTAACAATTACAGCAATTGAAGTTCATCAATAAAATGATATTACTACCATAAATATAGGAGCGTGAGCTAATGGTAAAAGAAAGTATCAGTGGAATTAGTTCTGAGTGGATTGACTATTTGTCAAGCAAGAATGATAATCTAAAAAGTGGCCTTGGGAACACTCTTTATGCTCGAAGTGTAAATAGTAAAAAAATTCATGGTGATTAAAGATGGGTATAGATATCAAGCTAAAACTTTGAAGGAACTGAAGCAATATTTTGAAGGCTTCTTTATTGTAACTACAAAAAGAATATCTTAGTACATGAAGTTACGCACGTTTGCAATCCATAAACACAGAAAGGAAACCATTACAATATGAACGGTTTAGAAAAGCTAAATGGATTTGGTAATATCAGTTGTCACATTGGGAAGGAATCAGGACGGTATTTTTTTTGTTATCCTTTCAAGAAACAAAGGTAGTATAAATAGTAATGATGAACAATCAAAAATTAGAGCTGGCAAATATGATAATTATAAAGTGATTGATCTTGCTGAAGTAAATGATATAAGAACAGATACTGAGTTAATAGAAATGTATGACGAATTTTGGGATATGTTTCATCTTGGTGAACTCGATAAATATTGTGGTTGCAAACCATCTAATGGTTACCATATCATTAGCGGTGTAGACATAAAAGATAAAATAACTCTTGAGCTATCATTGTTTCAACGTGAAATGGTAGAAGATGTTCTGTATGCAGTTGTTACAGAATATTGTGAAGGCGACTTTCTATTGAGGAAGGATAAAAACCTCGATATCAAAAATTTAGTTGATCAGGTACTACATACTAAAAGAGCAAAGAAGAAGTTTAAGAATTGGCAATTAGATAGAACAGCAAATTAGTATAGAAGGGGGGGATGTATGATATGAGTAAAGTTAATTATTTGGCAGAAGCAAATGTTAAAAGAGAAGCAAGAGTAGCAAAAAGGAGAAGAATACAATTAATATTTGGAGTGGTATTGGTAACAGTTTCAATCTTCCTTTTAGTCTATGCCTTTGGCAACTTCTAAAATATAGATTGAATTATAAAGAGGGATTCGTATGAATGGAGTAGGACTAATGGATGAATTAATTGAAGAGTTTATGACAATGTCTCTTGGCTACCTATCTGCAGCAAATAAAAGCAAGTATGAATGGAATTTAATACCTGAAAAAAAAGGGTTACATATTATTACTTAATGGTGGAGATCTTCCGCTTAAAAATGATGAAACCAAAGAATTAATTTTTATACTTAAAGCACATTTAAAGCTATATGGATATACTATTACAGATTATGGCTTGATACTAGAAATGCAGGGAGAAAGCTAATTATGGATAAACTTACTTTTTTTAAGTCATCTGATGGAAGTGGGCACGGTCTTATTAATGCTTATACAGAAGGGGGGGAAAAGAATCCATTTTCGATGGACCTATATGATGAATTTTCCCTTGATATAAGAAATCAAGAAGCGTCAGAAATACTTATTATAAATAATGGGTTCATCAATGCGGTAAAATTAACATTAAAGAATCTATTTAACAACGTATCTGATTTACAATTTATAGAAATTTTATATCAAATAGATATAAAAATATTTCTATAGAACATAGTTTTCAGAATGTGAAAGTAACGATAACAGCTATAAAAAAAAGAAGAGAGAAAATATCAACTAAAAAGACTCGATGTATTTAGTGGAGATTTTCGTCTATATGATGTGAATTGTGATATGTTGCGTCTTTACAGTCCAGAATGTACTGTAGATATTGAAGAATGTTATATGCAAAGCATTGAATTTCTCCTCAAAGAAAGCGAATTAACATTTAATGCACCACCTTCAGAATACAAGAGATTCGATGGATTCTTAACCAATCTAATAATACGTGATTCTTTTGTTCAAGATATGAGCATATGGCGACCAATAAAATTATTAGATATTAGAAATACCAGAATAGAACATTTACATGGAAAGCGAAATATAATGCATATATATATATGTAATTCAACTATAGATTACCTTGAACTAGGACATACAGTTAGATTATTAGAAATGGAAGAAGCAATTATTGAGAATCTGATTATGAAACCTTTAAGTAATATTAAAGAACTATTTCAAAGCGCTAGCTCTATAGGTGTCATAAGAGGTAATTCATTGATAGAACATTTGGGTTATTATAAACTTGATGATTCGTATATAAAAAAACCTCTATGTTTACAAATTACATGTCAAGAAATATGTAAGGGAGTATAAAGTAAATAAACCCTATATGAAGAAAGAGATTAAAGAAATCATTGATCAAGGGGGGGAGTTGCTAATTAAACAGGCAATAATTAATAATTCAATAATTAAAAAAAATTAGAGCTACAGATGAAATTTATTAAAGAATATAGCGATGATTATACTGCTTTAGATAAATTTCATGAGCTGGAGTATAGCCGTGCTCATGCAGATAATTATTATTCAAAGAATTTCTTTAAAGGATATTATAATTACATTGTGGGATATGGATATAAACCCCCCCATAGAGCACCCGTAGCAGCATTGACAATGATTTTTATGGGCGCCATTCTCATTTGTATGGTGAACGCAATAGAAATACTTACATCCGGCTCTGGAGTATCCTTTTCTTTTCATGAACTATTTAGGAGTATATATTTTAGCTCAATAAGCTTTACCACTACTGGCTTTGGAGATATTGCTCCATATAACTACCATTCTGGTGAAGTGACTTATAATACTGCTGGTCATTTAAGAGCGCTTATATCCACAATATTAAGTCTAAATGGCGTGGCCATACTTAGTCTTTTTATATCATCATATCATACAAGATTAGTAGGAGAGAAAAGCTATAATATATCTTGATAGAGATATTCAGATATGATACTATTAAATCAATCAAATAAAAGCCTATAAAAAAAAGAGTTGAACCCGCACTGGGTCCAGCTCTTTTATTGTTTTAGTTCAATTCACTTTGTTCTAAAGGAAAAAAAGAGACTGGTTTACACCGGGCAAAAGGAGGCTTTTATTTGGAGCAATTAGCATTGTCTTTTGATGACATCCCGAATTATAAAGATTTATCAAAATATAAAGCCGGGGGGGTATTCAAAAGCAAAAAAGAGGTGATAACTGAACTACAAGCATTGGGAAGGTCAAAGATAATACGTGTACTATCTTTTGGGGGGGCCGGCACACAATCAACACATTTGTTAGAACAGCATATTCAAGGAAAGATCCATTATGATTACATCATCATGTCTGATACTGGAGCAGAACCGGACTTCATTATGCAGCAAGTAAAATGGTGGCAACATCGATTAGCAGAACATAACATTAATACACCATTCATAATCACTCATCATGGGAAAATGCCTGGTGGTATTGAAGAAATGCTCTTCAGATGGTTGAAGACAGATTATAGGAGTTTGCAACTACCGGTGTATACATCAAAACTTGATGATGATGGAAATGAGATCCCTGCAGGTCTTTTACCTAGACAATGTACAGTAGATTTTAAAATCATGCCTGTACAACGTTGGATAAGATATCAGATACTTGAAAATCATGGACTAAACATACGCCAAGCATTTCCAAAAGATGTTGGCATTGTAATTGATTTAGGATTCAGCTTCGATGAAATCCGAAGGGTAAACAAATATAAGTCTCTAGACTATAAATATGTTTATTTCTCTTATCCACTCATTGAACAAGGATTAAGTACATATGACAGCATTAATCATCTACGTGAGCATAATATGCCACTAAAAAGGTCTCGATGTTATTGTTGCCCTTTCAACTGCGACAAGAAAGGCATAGAATGGAGAGAAATCATCGAAGAAGAATATTTATCATTCCTAAAGGCATGTTATATTGATGAGCAATTAAGAGTGGTTCAATTAGATTCTAGAAAGAACCTAAGAACAATTCCCTATCTTCATTATAGTCGTAGACTCTCAAAGAACATTATAAGAGCGAATATGAGCGTGCCTCAGAAAAGGATCTTATAGCATTGAACGCTTGGGTACTTCTTTGGACATCTAAAATCCGATTAAAGTATCTGAAGGTATCCTAGTAACGTCTTTTCTTTATAAAAACTGTGTGGTATAATTGCAGTAATTAAAGAAAAGTGTATCTCAAAAAGAGTTGAACCCCCCCTTACCGGGTCCAGCTCTTTTATTGTTTTAGTTCAATTACTTTGACTAAAAGTTAAAGAAAGCTACTGGTTATACCAGGCAAAAAAAAGAACTAGCAATGCTAGAGAAAGAGGTACACTATGAGCAGTCGTATCAAAAGAAAGGAAAAGGCAACAGCAGAACAAATCACCTTTGATTATCTAGAATGGGTTAAAGAAGCTCCAAAGAAGCAATCATACAATGAATTATTTGTGGATCTATTTGCTGGTGGTGGTGGTGCAAGTGAAGGTGCTGAGCGAGCGTTGGGAAGACCGGTTGATCTTTGTGTCAATCACGATCCGATGGCCATTGCAATTCACCGGGTCAATCATCCAAATACAACACACCTAATTGAAGATGTTTTCGATGTGAACCCATTAACTGTTACACTTGGAAAGACTGTTGCAGGATTGTGGGCTTCCCCCCCCGATTGCACACACTTTAGTAAGGCCAAGGGTGGTACACCAAAAGATAAAAAAAATACGAGGTTTAGCATGGGTTGTACTTGATTGGATAAAATCAGTAAGGCCAAAAGTGATTTTCCTTGAAAATGTAGAAGAGTTTCAAGGGTGGGGGGGGCCATTAGATGATAAGGGTAAACCTATCGAATCACGAAAAGGAGAGACTTTCAAAAAGTATGTCAGTGCAATAAAAAGTCATGGTTATGAGGTGGAATTTAGATTACTAAAAGCTTGTGACTTTGGGGGGGCACCAACATCTCGTACACGTTTATTTATGATTGCACGGTGTGATGGGCAACCTATTGTATGGCCAACGCCAACTCATGGTCATCCACAGTCTGAAGAAGTCAAAAATGGTATGTTAGAACCATGGAAGACAGCTGCAAGTATTATTGATTGGTCAATACCATGTCCGAGTATCTTTAGCTCTTCAAAGGAGATAAGAGAATTATTTGGTATCGGTGCTAAAAGACCTCTATGTGATAATACCATGAACAGAATAGCTCACGGTATTAAGAAGTTTATCATTGATAATCCAAGGCCATTTATAGTCGCATTAAACAAGAACGAAGAGCGTTGTTGGGAGAATGTGTCTGAAGGTAATATGGACAAAGTAGATGATATTGTATCTACACCATTTATTGTCAGAATCGGTCAACAAGGTTATGGTGGGGGGGACAAGCTTAGTTATTCATTGAAGAGTCCATTAACCACCATTGTCACCAAACAAGAGCATTGTCTGGTAATGCCCTTCTTGGCAGCATATCATACCGAAACCAAGGATGGCGACGCCAGAGGTCAAACTCTTGATCGTCCGATTACAACTATCGATGGTTCAAACAGATATGCTTTGTGCCTCGCTTTTCTTAGTAGACAGTTCAAGAATTCAATTGGCCAACCGCTAGATGCGCCGTTGCTAACAACTACTGGTGTCAATAAGACGTCTCTTGTTAAAGCTTTCTTGGTGAAATATTATGGTAATGATATTGGACAATCTTTAGATGAACCTTTACACACCATTACTTCAAAGGATCGTTTTGCTCTTATTATCACAATTCACGGAGTTGATTATGAAATTGTTGATATTGGGTATCGAATGCTTAAACCTGAAGAGCTGAAATTAGCTCAAGGATTTTCAAAGGACTATGTCATTGATCATGATTGTTATGGGAACTACATTCCTGTTGCAGACAGAACAAAAATGATAGGTAACTCAGTTGTTCCACAATGTGCGGAAGCCATTGTAAGAGAGAATATGAGCACTGTATTACCTGTAAAAGAAAAAAATCGCGATATAACTTAAATTATGTGGTATAATTGGCTTAATTGAAGAAAAGATTACAAAAAAAGAGTTGAACCCCCCCTTACCGGGTCCAGCTCTTTTATTGTTTTAGTTAGAGTTACTTTGACTAAAGGAAAAAAAGATACTGGGATGACCAGGGAAAAGAGGAAGTATGACAAATCAAGAGTTGTTTCTAATTAATGCGTGTCTTGAAGAAAGGGGGGGATTACCAGAAGCAAAAACGGTTGAACAAGCTTATGAATCGTTAATTAATGTAGATGATGATAATTTAGAAGCTTGGGAGTTATATGTGGGAATTGAAGAAGAATACATTGAAACAAAGTTTTCAGGTCTATGTAAGCTCATTGATGATACTGATCAGTATTTTGGTAATGATGTTACAAGCGATGTGATTAAGGATTCTATACGATGTAAAGAGTTTAAACCTATGTTTGACATTATCAATGAAACAATAGGTACCATATCCTTTGAACAACCTAACAACCCACTCACAAAACAGTGGGAAGAGATGCAGAAGAAACTAGAGTATTTGGTTAAAACTGATGAGTAGTTTTTGCCACAAAAAAAGAGACTGGGTGACCAGGTAAAGGAGAAAATTGAATATGTCAAAAGAACAGACTGTAAATGTTCACGAATTTTTTGACAGTCTGTTCAAGAAGACTGTCAAAATACTGGCATGTGGATGCGGACAACAATCTACAGCACTAGCACTTATGGCGTGTGAAAACAAACATGCTCTTGATGCTGGCCTACCAATGCCTTATCCATTAGTACCTATTTATGATTTGATTTTATTTTGTGATATGGCTCCAGAAGCAGATTGGGTCTATTATCAAGCGATGTTCATTGCTGCTGCATGTAAAAATGTAGGAATAGAATTTGTTATTCTCAAAGAGGGTGATGGTTATGGTAAAGATTTATATAAGGATTATATGGATGGCTTTGGATTCAGGCATGTAAAATCCATTCCATTCTGGTCTTTAAAAGAAGTGGTTGATAAGACTACAGGCGAAATTACTTACAAAAAAGGTGCCATGCCTCGTCGTGCATGTACGTTAGAGTATAAGATATACATTATGCAAAAGTACATAAAATACGAGGTGCTAGGTTATCGTAAGTACCAACGTCTACTGCCAGAAGATGCAAAAGCTCATGAGGTACATATAGGCTTTTCAGCAGAAGAAAGTAAGCGGTGTAAAGAAAATCCACATCCTATGTTTGTAAATGTCTTTCCACTTGTAAAAATGAATTTGACTAGAGCAGATAATTACGCTTATTGCTTAGAGACTTGGGGGGGTCTTGATACTAAGGCAAGTGCTTGTATCTTCTGTCCATTTCATTCAAATAGTTATTTCATGTTACTTAAGGAAAAACAACCTCATCTGTATGAAATGCTTGTAGCTTTTGATGATATGCTAGGTGAACGTCAACCAATGAGTAAGATTATTAATCAGATTTTTGTTTCAAAGTCATGTAAACGTATCTGCGATCTCAAGCTTGAAGATTGTAATGATACGGAATACATAACATACAATGGTCAACTGATTGATTATGGCGCCTAAAAAAAAGAGACTGATTAAATCAGGAAGGGAGATGTCTATATGGACACATTTAAAGCTTTATATAGCCTTTTGACTCGCACCATGAAGA
>JDSG01000155.1_pt1 | contig 14934 bp, 18 predicted proteins | sample 199341 | NCBI WGS metagenome assembly JDSG01 (sample SAMN02584197, study PRJNA231836) | bioreactor metagenome | isolation source: continuous culture bioreactor short generation time transfer1 day 52 after... | place: Germany: Bremen | reverse complement strand
TTATCAAGCTTAAGTTCTTTCTTCAGACCTGGCAAAGCATTTTTCATTGCAATTCCAATTCCATTATTTGATCCTTCAATAAAATCACTATCAAACCAAAGACCTCGTGTCAGTGGATTTTCACATGTCCCTTCACCTGGAGCAGTATGAAGCATATCTGCATCTTCAAAGGTACTTGAAGTAACAATATATGCCGCTTTTTCAGTTGAATACAATTTCTCAAGATCTGCAAACAATGATTTCAGCGCTTCAGGATCAAGATTCATGTACATCGCCCAAACGTCATGATCATAATGCTTAAGTGCATGTGTCACAGGAACACTTTCAGGAACAACAAGAACAAACTCATAATTGATCTTAACTTTTACTGAATGTTCTTTAATATGTACTATAACCTCATGTTCAAAATCACTCATAAAGCGCTTTGCAAACTCACGCTTTGAGTTTAATCCATATTGTTTAACCGGAAGTGATGATGACATGTCAATAGTCACATTTAAAACCTCCGGAAGCTCATTCATCAACTTGTAATGTTTCTGTACAGCGTGTGCAGCTACATGTGCATCTGTATTTATAATAATCAGATCCGAATTCACCTTTGAATTGGTAGAACCCACAGCAATACTATTGCATGTATGTCTGCTTCTCCTTGCTCTATCTCCAATCATGAAAGTGCCAAGAATTCTATTCTTTCCTTTAATGCAGCTACATGTCACTATAAGATTCTCATGTATATTTTCGATGATGTAATTTAAATCCTTCGACTCCTCTTCAGGAATATCATAGATCTCTGCGTTAATATTTGGCGAGATCACCAGTTTGTCATCAATCACAAACTTCTGTGTGCTGTTTCCGTTATCATTCCCAAAGTAAAAATTGTAATTCATTATTATTACCCTCCATATTACTTCTGTTTTCCTTAGATCATAGTACTGATCACAATTTAGACAATAAAATTACAGGGTATTACAGGGTAGTACCTGTAATACCTGTAATATTTCTAGATTTCTAGTAGAATTCTAGTTATACACGGGGGGGATCTGAAGATACTCACCTGCATAAATCGCATTACCAATGCCGTTCAAGTCCTGAATATCGCGTATGATTTTTCGTGGATCCATGTTTGCTGTATTATGGTTCACAGCGATGGTCCACAAAGTATCACCACTTTCAATCCTGTAACTTGTCATTTGTTGGCTTGTATCAACAGTTGTGCTATAATTGAAAGTGTTAAACAAGGTGAACAGTAAGAGTACCAAGACGACCAATCTAATTCTCTTAAATCTGTTCCTTCTTACCCTCTGGGACTGCAATCCCGATCGGGTTCGTGATCTGACACCTGACTTGCTTAGGTGTTTTTTTCATTTTTTTGAGTATTCATTTTCCCTCCATTTCTCACCACTTGTGACTGTCATTAAAATCTCATCAGCAATCTCATTACATATGTTTTTTCTGAAGGAAAACACGCAAGAAGAATTCCTGAAATCATAAAAAAAACAGAGTAAGAGCAATATAACTAAGTCTCTGGCGTTCGATTGATATGCATACCACGTATAGCATTATCGATACTATCCATGCGAATGCCAATAATATGAATAACATTCATCACCTCACTATTTTCTAGATAGCGTCTGAAATCAGACGCTATTTGTATCTCAGCCTTAATCCCAGCCGCCCTTGCCGATGATATAAATTACACATGCTGCAACATGCGTAATAATCATCAAATGTTGTCTATCAGGTACTACATTTTACTACAAAATCTACTCACTTTTTTTTCTGCAAGATCCCATGTTTTATCAGCGCGGATTCTTTAAATTTCCAAGGTGCTGTTATGCTACTATCTTCTTTGAATCCTTCCCACTTTTCAGCATTGTTTGCAACTGTCTGTACAGAACATCCCCCCCTGATCTCAGCTACTTCTCTTGCTGAATATTCCCTTTCACCAGCTAGAACATCAGCCATTACCATGACCACCATTTTCCCTATCTCACTGTTAAAGAAGCTCCAGGGTACGGCAAGTTCAGTGCCATACTTATTCCCAAATAGCTCTACAATAAAGTTTTCTAAAACCATCCCTTTCTCAACTGTGCTTCTTCCTGATTCAATCAAGTCATTAAGCTTCAAAATATGACTTTTACTTAAACCAAGTGCTTCGGTTTCTTTCACAGCCTTGTCCAATGAATACTTCATAAGTCTCCTTTCAGCATCCGGTAATCCATCAGATGCATTTCTTATTTTTAAGGTCACATTCATAATAACACATCGTTTGTAAGCTATCAAGTTTTATTTGTAAGCTTACAAACGACATTCACCATTTGTACTTTAGACAACCAGTTCTATCATCACGAAATACAGTAACAGCCCCCCCTGGTGCACCGCCGCATGGCCAACTCCTCATGCCTGATATATCCTTTTTATAGAGTTTCCGATACTTCAGCATGAATTCTAATTCATGGGACTGAAAAAAAACTCCTCAAACTCTGGAACAGAAAATTCTAAACTTCCAACACCATTCCAATCCATACCGTCCATAAACACTCCTTTTCTACACTAAAAAAAGACCCCCCCTTCAGGTCTTTTTGTTATTTAATCAATTCTTCTAATTCCTCTTAGTACCATTGAGTCATCATACGCCGTATCAGTTAACTCTTCCTTACTCCAAAAACTAGCAGTATAAGCCTTATCAAACTTACGATTCAGATAATCACCAACAACATCATTAAGACGTGCTAAGCTTTCTCTGTGCTCTTCAGGAATTTTTCCTATTATAATACGACCATCATCACCAATTGACCCCCCCGCGTATAGTTTGAATAACTTCCTCATCATCCTAATCCACGTCTCATCCTTACCATATGATCTGCATGTCAATATAAAACCATGTGTTATCATTTCAATATATACGAACCTCAAATACTCCAGTTTTCTTTCCTTATCCTTTATGTAATGCGTAAATCTCTCATTCATTTTACACTTCCTTAAAAAATCTAACCTGACCATACAAAATCAACACAAGTATAGATCCTTAACTATTTGCATAAACTTATTAGATTATTTTATTCAATACAAATTTCACTCTAAAACGACACATCGTTACTTATATCAATTCTAAACTTTAAGTATTATCGCTTTCAATCGACCTAGCTTACAAACTACCATTCTCTTTCATGATCTCCATAAAAGCGTCAGGATCCTTCAGGTGTTCATAAAACCATTTCATACGGCCCTGAGTCGTCGGAAATATAACTTCATGTAATTGCCGTTGTATTTAAAGTAAACAGATGTAGCCAACTCTCTTTTATCAATGCTGACGAGTTTCATTTTATACTTATCATCCCCCCATCGATGAAGACCACTTTCTCATTGACTTTTATAACTTCAACATCCCTGTCTTTAAAAACGCCACCGATTGTATTTCTACCGTTGTAGTCTTGCACACTCATGAATTCAAAGCCCAGTCTCTGCGCAGCTTCCTTCGTGCTGGTTCTATTTGAAAACCAACCAGTGATACTAAAGAAAATAACGGCCAATCCAACTACAACAATAACCAAGCTGGTCACACATCCTTTGAAACTGTCAAAAATTTGATCAACACCTTGTACATATCCTTCTTTAATGGCCAACAACAAACCACCAGCACATATCAGAGCAATTAATATTATAATACCCACTTATACCACCTCGTTTTTGTATTCATACTCTCAGTCAGATTTTTATTATTCTTTTGGCATTTTCATCTGACCAAACCCATCCTGGGCTTTTCTCAATTTCTTCTCATTGGATCGTAAATAAGGATCCATAGACGTCACCTTGTTGCCAAGGGCACCAGCTACATCAGCCACAGTGATTCCATCCTGCTCTAACAACCAAGTCGCCTGGACAGCTCTTGCCTGGTGTACTGTCATTTCTGGTTTATGACGGATCTCTGAGAAGATCATCCAGATCGTCTTCGTTGTGATCCGGTATGATCCGTCTTTCTTCTTTTGCCTGGTCACAAATAAATGCGGATCGTCTTTTGCTGCAGGCACCATATTATTTCGTTTCTTCAGATATTCTTCCAGCTCAACACGCACACGGGATCCAAATCGAACTGTCCGGGCCTTGCTGCGTTTTCCACTACGGATCCGTATACTGCCATCCCCCCCTTCAGTATAAAACTCAACATCTGTAACGTGAAGATTGCAGCACTCGTCATTTCGTATGCCGGTCCCAACAATCAGCATGACAATGGCCGAATTTCTATATGAAAATTTCTTGCTGCTGTTTCGTGCTGCATGTGCAAGCTGCAGATAATCCTCAACATCCGTCACAGCTGGTGATGTCGCTTTGATTTCTTCAGCAAGCCGATCAGCGTTACGCACAACCAAGTCCTCCTGGATCCCTTCCTCGATGAGATAATCATTGAAGGTCTTCAGGGCCGTCATCTTTCGGTTTGTCGTTTCGTTCTTGTTGCGGATCCGGTCATAGTTTCGGTACTCAATCACCTCAACCCTATGTAGTTTTGTAAATGGCTCCTCATTAAAGCCCTGGCGCCATTTCTCATACTGCTTCACATGCCTGATGTACTGAATAATGGTTTTTTTCAGCACTCGGTTTTGACTTGTATCTCAGATAGTTCTCAAACTCCTTCAAGAGCTTGTCAAAATTATTCATGTTTCCCCCCCCAAAAATTATGTTACACTCAGATCCCACAATTCCATAACTTAACGTCTTACACTCATTTATCATTGTACTATATTCTGGAAACCTTGTGGACGCTCAGTGTAATATAATTCTATTAATGTCGTACTCGATTTTCACACTGCAGCTACATTGCATTTTCAGGAATTTCCGTTTTAAGCCGACTTTTTCATTTTTCAAAGTGCTTTCTGGCCCTCTCTCAGATTTGACCCTTCAGCCTTTAGAGCTTCCTGTACGACTCGACTTTTCGAGAGCCCCCCCATACTAAAGCAAGGGTATTTTTGACCTATCACGACGCATTTTCAAGGGTTTGAATGCTGTTCGAATTTTAACCAGGACCATGTTTTATACTTCAGCCTGCAGCTGCATGCACGACAGCACCATTTTTCAATGTCCTGGTTCTTCAGGATGGAAAGACTTACTGCAGTCATGACATTGTTCGGCCTTTTTATCTGCAGATACACTAATTTGGTGCGGAACTCGATCGGATCTCCTGGATTTTTAAGTGAATTTGAAGCTTGGCCACTAAAAAAAACACGAACTATGATTTCCTGAAAGAAGAATCATAATTCGTATTTCATTACGCATTTAATGGAGCACTCATTGAGTGCCCCCCCATTATCGACTTGCTTAATATATATTTGCTTCCTTTAGTTCAGCCTTATCATAAATGATAACAGCGCAGTGCTCATCATTTGCAGTATCATAGTATGGCTTTAATTCCTTAAAATCACCTTCTAATTTGGAAAGCATGCCATTTGCATACTCTTGTAATTTCGATTACTCTTTTGCGTGTAAGAAAATCGTCTGTATCAAAGTATTCACCCTTTCATTATGTCAATTTATCAAGGCTATTTGAAAGTAAATCCCTGTTCTGTCATACGTTTTTTTAATAAGTTCTTGAGCTGCATCCTTATAAAGTTCACTCCAAGATCCAAAATCTGAGGATGATGTAATTGCTTTATCCAATACATCATCGTCTAGAGCTTCAAATTCTTCCTGTGAGTTCACTTGGATTCCATGATGTTCAAGCAACTCACCAATTGTCTTAAAATCAGAATGTTTTTCCATGAAACCATGATCAAACAACTCCTCAAATGATACACTTCCACTCGCTTCATCAATTGACTTCTCGAGTTTCTTTTGAAACTCCTTTAGACCTGTAATTTTGAAACTGCTCATTTTAGCCCTCCTGTCAGTAACAAGTATGCGTATAACGATAATGCTCCAAATATCCAAGCTGCAAGTAATCCTATTAACTTTTTGCGTGTTTCCTTTGCTACATCTATTGCAAATCGTTTAGTACTTTCTTTGACCTTATCAACCACTGTTTTTCTGTTTTCTTCAACAGTGTTTCTTCCTTTACGCGTCAAATGAATATCATCCCACCAGATAATGATAACGTTAGACTTGTAAATGTTATCTGTTCCTCCACCTCTTCTTAATGAACTATCAGGATAATCAATGTAGTACTCACGTTTTAGGCGTGCGAGATAGTATCCTAGTTCCTGTGGTGGTTCTGCCTTGCCTTCTAGTGGAAATACCGTATTAGAGAAGTCAGTTTCAAGTTCTCGATCTTGATCTCTTCTGTATAAGCGTTCTAGTATTTCAAGTTCAATTAAATTTAAGCTCATAGGATCACCTCTTCGAATGTAGTAGTTCAACAACATATCGATAAAATCCTTCTGTATAACTCGTTATACAAAATGTATATCAATGAGTTTGCAAACGATCATTCTAGCACTTCGGTGTAATATAATTAACATAATGTCCTACTCGGATTTTTACAATGCAGCTCCATGTTCAGTAGCACTAATTTGATTGTTCCTGGTTCTTAAGTTTGATAATAGACACATTACAGAACATTTGATACAATTTATTACAATATTTTTCATCACCTATAGATTGGAAAGAGAGGTTAGTTATGCAATACAAAATTCGTATTAATCCATTGAATTTAGGTTCCTTGACTTTAGATGACTGTAAAAAAGTTGTAAAGCAAATTCCTGCTGCTTATATTAAAGGGCACAAAGCTAAGACCATTATGATCGACATTATTAGTAACGATAAACATGACATTTCCTTTGATGATAGCAAGAAAGAAGCTGAGAAGTTCAGAACCAAGTTATTTGCCAGTAGCGATATTGGAGATATATTTTCCATTACTAGAAAATATCCCAAGTAATCCTTCTACCTAGCACCTTAATCACATACATTACTTTGTAAACAAAAGTGGATTCTTCAATTTGATCCACTTTCTCTATGTTTACTATTTCTAACAATATCCCACTCTGGATTGTGACGTCTACTACAACGCCAGTGAAATATAATTATAATAATGTCGTACTCGATTTTCACGCTCACCTGCAGCACTTTTCAGGAGTTTCCCTTCTAAGCCAACTTTTTCATTTTTCAAAGTACTTTCCGGCCATCTCTCATATTTGCCCCCCCTTCAGGCTTTCACGCTTCAGGTGTGACTCGACTTTTTCCATGCCCCCCCATACTAAACAAGGGTGATTTTGACCCGTCACGACGTATTTTCAAAGGTTTGAAGGCTGTTTAGATTTTGATCTAGATCAATTTTTCACTCCGCAGCCATCAGCGCCATGCACGACATCACCATTTTTTTCGTTGTCCTGGTTCTTCAGAATAGAAAGACTTGCTGCAGTCATGACATTGTTCGGCCTTTATATCTGCAGATCCATGGATCCGGTGCGGAGCTCGATCAAATCTCCTGGATTTTTGAGGTCAATTTAAATGTTTCCGTTTCATACATTTAAATAAATAAAAAGACTCCAAGTTAAACTCAGAGTCTTTTCATGGCATGCGGGCTTTTTATCTATTCGCGTTTAGTTAATTCATAATATAACAAGTTACAGGATTAATCATAAGCTTTAATTCTGAAATATGCATCCTCGTTATCACGATTTCTCACTTCGATTTCGTAAAAATTACCTTTATAGAACTTTTTTTTCTAAGCTTAAAATTATCTCCGCTGCCACTATTATTATTACTTCCAATGAAACTATCATCTTGATCATAGAGTTTTACAGAAAGATCATAGTCACCATATGATTTGATTTTGTAGTAACCTGTTTTACTAGGCTCAAAGTAGAAATAAGTCTTCTCACCTTCTGCAACAAATCCATCGATTTTTTCATCTAAGATCAAAATTGGATATGTTAGACTTTCTAATGTTCCCATACCATTACGATTACGATTATCCTCTGGTTCTGGTTCTGGTTCCGGTTCTGGTTCCGGTTCTGGTTCTGGTTCCGGTTCCGGTTCCGGCTGATTATTAATACTTTTATTGATAGTCTGCTGAATAATCAGATCACCATCCATTGTGTATGCACCAATCCAAAATCGATAATCCCCCCCATTACCGAACAAATCATCAGAGTAAAACGTTTTATCGTCATACCACTGTGACAAGTGAACAGCTTCCTTGTTATCAAGATTTCTCACCCCCCCTATATCATAGTAATCGGCACTTGGATGCTCGTCCCACTTCAGCTTAACCTTGCCGCTACTGTAAGTTTTCACGTACCCATCTAGCTCATGCTGATAAGCGAAAACTGAAGACGTCCCTATAATCAGAACTAATACCATAGTCCACATCAAAACTCGCGTTGCTAGCTTCATAAAATACCTCCACTTTTTATTCTATTCACCATTACACCAAAAGTAATTTTGGAGCCGATAGATACTACCGAAAATAATCTTTCCAATTGACGTTTGAATTCATTCTGGATCACATCTGTTCGAAAGAAAATTCTCATTCCTTCGAACTACGATGTGGAAGTGCCGATTTTTGAAGAATCCTCACATAATCCAGAGCCCTCTGAATCGCTTGCCATTTTTTCTCACCTCACTTCGCTGTATGACTTCTCACGTTTCTTCATTAGGTATCACCATATTTCATAATCCTCCTTTCGCTGATTATATGATAGCCTAATTTTTCATATTATTTTGCACATGTAGATTAAGTAAAAAGCGATGTGCATTTATACTTTTTAAGTTCAAATTCTAGATCATCAATCGACCACAGACTATTGCTTATATGAGTGTCTATAATTAGGTCACGCATATTTACACAAAACAGAGTTTGGCCGTATGATTCTAAGATTCCATATACAGTTTCAATATCAAACCTAAAGCAGTAACACATTCTAAGCAAGAGGTCTCTTTTAGGATATGTTTTTCCATTAATTACATTAGAAAGCCAGTTTCTAGAAAACTTGTACTTACTACAATACTCAGACTGGCTATAATAAAACTTATTAGCCCACTTGCGTCCGCGCTTGATCACTTCTGTATAGTCCCTTCCGTTCGGTGGCACGTGTCCATTTCTTCTATACCAATACACCTTTTCCCATTCTGCCACCTCAACGTCAAAATCTCTGAGAGACTGGAAGATTCCATCTAAAACTTCACGGGAAAGCTGCAAGTTGATACTAAATGCCTTGCTGTTGACATAGTAAAAGCTGAAGGGAACATTATACTTAAAGTTTGGATCATCCCAAACTTCTTCAAATTGATCATTCAGCCACTTAACAATATTAATCTCATCATTATCGTTCCCATGTACTACAGGATATTCAATCGCACCGTTCATCCTCATAATCATTTTCCTCCCCCCCAGTGAAAAATACGCTATGCAATGTCACGATTTCCGATTCAATTTTCTATACAATCAATCGCACCACTCCTTTCACAATATGCATTGAGAAAACTTTCATTTTAGGCACTAAAAAACGAGATGCTAAATAAACCCTCACTCAGTGGAGTTTTTTTTAAAAGCTATCTCGCGATTAAATATCTTTATTCATTCTCTGTATAAAATTATGTACGTCTCAGGTGTCATTTACTCCTTGCTCACCAATCCAAGATTGATAAAAATATCACAGTTTTCCCTACCCACAATATACCATACTTTTTACTCATAAATCAATGAATCGTCTGAAAATTTAGTCATTTCGAACTGCAATGTGCAAAATGAAAACATACGGTGAAAAACTAGTCCAATTTCATCTCAAAATAAGACAAAACACACTGCTATGAGTGCGCTTTAGTTTACTATTCGATCAGTCCAACATCCTGTTCCATTTATTACATTTTTTTTATTCTATTATTGCTAGTTTACATTTTTTTCCATTTTTTTACGTCTTTATATATTAAATTGAAAATGGAGAGTGACAAAAATGGAATTACGTAAAGAAATAAGATTCGCAGCAAATGGAAATCAACAGTCAAAGAAATTCATTTTACAAAAATTTGAACCCTTAATATCAAAGTACTCTCGAGAACTTGAGTATGAGGAAGCAAACACCGACTTAATCATCGCTATGCTAGAATCTATTGAAAAAAAATCGACAAATCTCTTAAACATGACTCTACAGAAGCACAATGTATCAGTTATATTCACAAAACACTCAATAGAAAAAAAATTGATCTGCTTCGACGGTTGATAAGAAAAAAAAGTAAATGTAATACCACTGCAGGAGTATATTGACTCAGCATCTGAATGCACTTGTTTTGAAGATCATCTTCTAATGAAACTCCTTCTTAATGATCTCTCTGTAAATCAGAAGCTTATTATTGAACTCAAGTATTTTCAGAGCTGCAGTGATAAAGAAATCGCATCTTTACTCAACACCTCTCGCCAAGCAGTCAATCAAACATCGAATAGGGCTATTCGTTCTTTAAGAACTAAACTATGTATTGAAAGGAGGAATATTAGTGCCTAATGAACTCTTAAACCTCGCATCAACTCAAGGAATTTGGGCTGCTCTGTCAATAGTACTCATATTCTACATATTGAAAGCGCAAGAACGTAGAGACATTCGCCAAGATGATCGCGACCATAAATATCAAAAGATCATCTTAGAACTAACTGAAAAGCTTGAAATTACTAAACAAATTCTAGATTATGTATCAGAAATAAAAAAATAACACACTTACGTTTACAAAATTGCATTATCATACGTCCTTTACTAATGAAGTTGATCAACTTTACCTATAAAAATAACTTTTACTCTCAAGGAGGAATATTATGTCACAGTTCGTCAAAGCTTATCATGCATGCACAGAAGGAGCACTTGTTCTTGTCCCAAATGGAAAATCATTAAAAGAAGGCGATCCAGGTTATGACCTCTTTTACTCTATCATTGCAACTAATTTATGGGAAGGTGCAGGAGAAGCCAAAACTCTTGCTGAGAAAACTTATCCCGATTCACTTCAAAATGGTAAGGGTGATGCTCTACGCCATGCTTTATGGTCTGTACTCAATTGCTTCAATCCAAACGTACAAGACTTTACTATTGCAACTCAGATATCTAAAGTGACTACTGAGCATTATGAGGAGTTATCAGCTGGACCTGCTCTAGAAACTCAGATGGATCTAATGAACGGTTATACTGGTAGAATGCTCGCAAAACGTTTCAAAGACGAAAATCCATCAATTGTATCTCAACACTTTTCTGATAGGTCAATCGGTTTTCATGACTATAGTGACACATTCCTAAAGGCTATTACTGAGTTTATAGTGGCTGAGATTGAACTTGGCAACTTAACAGTTATTCGAAATGGTATACTTGCACCAAGCAATCCTACAACAAAACTTGATTGGTTGATTGACGTTACTTTCAATAAATCCAGCACCAAACGTCGCGGAGTTCTTGAATTTCATGCCTACAGAGGTGATACTATCTACTTCACCAAAACTTGTGCATGCAGGGGGGGTCAAGGCATTACTGATGTTAATTCACCAACAAGTTGGACTGAAGATGGTGGCAATACTCCACTTGGAAGATGCTATGGCTATCTACATCATGCAAACACTATAAAGGATGAGAAAGTATTTCCATTTAAATACGGTCCTTATAAACGAATTCGTCTCGTAGGTATCGAGAGTCCACACGGTGGCACTGAAGGTCAATTCTATGAATCAGAAAAGGTATACAAAAGAGACGGTATACAAATTCATGGTGGTAGAAATCCCAATCCAGATAGACTGTGGAACACACTAGGCTGTATTAGAGTCTCTGACAATGATCTTAAGAGTATCGTAGATTATATCGAATTCCATTCTAATCACAAAGGTCTTGTTACAATTGTTGAAGAATAGACTCCTCTAGTACTTTTATCAATCAGTAATGATTCCTCGAATCCTGAAACACACCCAAATCAGCTAGTTTATTTTTAGCTTGGAATGGGTGTGTTTTTTATTACGAAGTATTGATGACCATTAGATATATTCATAGTTGATATTCCTGAGAAACTGATAATTCTCCATTTTCTTTTAACTTGAATGCATTAAGCTCTAGTAGTATACATAAATGTATATAAAAGTAATTTTTCGCATTGCCATTGTTTTCATAAAATTGTATAGTTTTAGTAAGTATATTGTGAACACTTTTCATCTACGCATGATGTCAAACTATCTGGAGGAGTAAAAATGTCTATTCTGAAAAAAAATCAGTTATCACTATTGGTAGTCTACTTGTCATAACAAGTATTCTAGCAGGAGCATACCAATATCGACAAAACCTTGATCTTCTTACGCAACTAGCAGCTCATGATGAACTTATCAAAAATCTTGAATCACAATTAATGGCCTCTCAAAATGAAGCTGATAAGGCTATTCAACATCTTACAGATCAAAATCAAGTTGCGCAAAATACAATTCAAGCTCTCTCAACACAAAATCAAGAATTAATCAGTCAAGTAAACCAAACCACTATTAAAGAGTTAAATATTCCCCCCCATGTACTATTACTTCAAAATGACTATGACACTTATGGTCCTGTCAGAGTACGCTTTAAGGAACTACTTTTGAAAGAAGAACACACTAAACAAGATTTCCAAGAAATGACGCAATTATTCAACATTATGTTAATAAACCCTCACATTGATGGTAAGAATGTAGATCTATACTCATACTACGGTGGCGATATGACTTATCTCCTAGATCAACTCGAAAGTATTGGATCGTTAGATTCAAAAAGTTTTATCGAAATAGCACTTCACAGCGATGGTTATTTCTCAGAACATGTAGCCACTCTATTCGAAAAACGTTTTTTTTGAAAAATGGAGAATCATTATTAAAAGCGTACTTTTATGGTCACAATGAGAATAATCCATTTGCATATAGCTATCTCGGCTATGTAAAGTATGATGAAGAGTTTAGAAACCAAGTATTGGAAGTATTTGATTCTATCTTGTTAAAAGAAAACCTTGATTCAGGATTTATAGCATACGTTGAAGCTGAGAAAGAACATGTCACTGAACTTATGATTGAATTTTAGTTTATATTATGGTTTTGAAGATCATTCTGTACATTAAAACACCCAAATTGACTCTATAACACCAATAATATGCAGGAATTTGCTCTATATCAGTGTTTTTTCTTATTTTATTACAACTCTTCATATTTGATCAAAGTAACAAAACTTCTTAAATGTGTTATCCAATATCAATACGTTTAGAGTTTCTTTTTAATCTAAAACCATTTGATCGGAATTATAAAGTTTGCGTAGTTTCATGAACATACTGGAATCTTATGTTAGTATCTTGAAGGAAAAGTCAGGTCAAACGCCGTGTGCTTCAATAGCAGAAAGGCTCTTAACCAAGTGGTTAACTGGATTGCAGGAGATTTTTCCAATTCTTAAATTGATCATTCAACTGAATTTAAACTGCATAAGTTGTTAATGATGGATCCGCTGCAAGATTAAATGCAGCGGATCCACTAAATTAATGCTTAGTTAGATCTTCATAAATTAAAACCTCTTCAGATCCCGCAGCTTCGATTTTCTTGTTATAGTATGCCATCCAATTACGGTAACTTTTCTCTTGGTACTCAATATCACTTTTAAATTTTTCTACTAGACGCTGCTTAAAATCCGAAACATTTTCTAACGGTTCAAACGTATAATAATAGCCATCGCCAACAATTTTATCACTATTTACCCAATGAACCTTTGCCGCTTGGACTTCCTTTCCCTCGATGTTTCTATGATTAAAGAAGTACTTATCGTCACCTCTTCCTTTAACGCCTTCTACAGGGATCTTTTTACACACTAGATCAAATGGATAGCTTGGATCAAAACAATTGTAATAACTCGATTCTGTCTTAGTGAACACGCCATATTCATATACATGTGTTACCTTTTTTAAGTCTCTCTTTTTTTGCCATTCTACTAAAGCTTCATATACATACTTCCTTCTTTCTCCTCGATCAAATTATGCTCGAGTATCTTGAAGCCTTCTTCTCTTTCTACAGCTTTAATTTCTTCTGAAGTTCATTCAACTTTACTATTGATCGTTAATTTTTCCATATACATATTATCCACTCCTTTTGTAGGACTTTGAATTTAAAAAATGGGCGCGCATAAGCCCCCCCACATGACATTGTTTGTTCGTATCAAGATATTCTAAAATCTTCAGTAAATTAAAACCAGTCCTGCACAAATAAATAACACACCACCAATTGATTGGGGGGGTGTCATGGTCTCTTTGAAAAACATAGCAGACAACAACACAGTAACGACAGGATATACAGCAGTCATAGATATAACCCTGCCTGCAGCTCCATTTTTTAATAACGCTGCATGGGCTAAATAACTGATAGCAAGTATGACTGTAAGGACTATCGTTAGTATTATCATTTCCTTACTGACAACGAACGCCTGGTTCTTTGATTTAAAAACAAAGTAATAGAACGGTATCCCTATTACGCCTTGAGCAATTGCATATACAAACAGGTATGACCCCCCCGCATTTGTGTACATTAAGATTTTCTTTTCTAATATGCCCCCCCAAACGCCCCCCCAAGCAAAAATAACTATGAATAGTAACAGCTTTTCTTTGTTCATTTATGCGTTATCCCCCCCTTTCTCAGTTTTCAATACACTACAAAATAAACCCGTGCATAGCCCTGCTAAATAACCACCAATAAAATCAGGAAAAAAGTACTTAACAGAAATTCCAAACAGTACTAATGCTATGTAGATACTCACACTTAGATTTTTCTTTAATATGCTTCTGTTCATAGAATCACCTCTTACTCTACTTTTTCCACAAATGATATATGAAACATGTTGCAAACCCAGCGTAATAACCAATAGCAATATCGGGAACGCCTAAGAATTTTTTTAAAAGGATCCCAATAGAAGTTATGAAAACAACTGCACAAAGCATTGTGACAATTTGTTGTGTCATCTTTATCAATAGATCACCTCATTTTTGTAA
>JDSG01000154.1_pt1 | contig 15222 bp, 34 predicted proteins | sample 199341 | NCBI WGS metagenome assembly JDSG01 (sample SAMN02584197, study PRJNA231836) | bioreactor metagenome | isolation source: continuous culture bioreactor short generation time transfer1 day 52 after... | place: Germany: Bremen | reverse complement strand
CTTTTGCAGCAGCGGCTTCTTCTTCTTGTTTATTTTTTTTCTTCCTCAATCTCTTTTTTTAACTATGTTTGTTGTCTCTTTTATTTCAGAGTCAATATTTTGCGTTTTTTTCATTATTTTGTACATTACTTATTAATGTTGTACTATTAGTAGGAGTAGTTTCTGTTTGTTTATTTGTATTATCATTTTGATCTTCCGTATCAGATTTTAATGAAATTGTATCCATTGCTAAGTTTTTTTTGAATACGAACGTTTTTATTAATATTTTTTAAATCACCTTTTTTTAATTTTTCTAACATCAATTTTTTGTTTTGTTTCTCCAGGTTTAAAAGAGACGAATTCCCCCCCTGCATTTACAGTTGATGATATTTTTGAGTCTAGTTTTTGGACAAATATTTTTCCTTCAGTACAAAATATTTTCTCTTCATTAGGAGAGATACTCATTACAATTTGTGTTCCTCTAATACCTATAGATGCACTTTTTGTTTTAAGATTAAATCTCTTAGGAGCAAATTTACCAATTTTTCCGGTAATTGTTCTAAAAGTACCTTCAATCATATTTAATTCTACTTTATGATTATTGTTTTTTTTCATCATACAAGTAGTCAAGCACTTTAAAAGTAGAGTTCTTTCCTATAGATACAATTGTCTCATCTTTAAAGAGAAGTTGAATTTTTGTATTCTCTTTTGTTTTTATTTCATCATATTTTAAGATGGTAGATTTCTTATCTAGTAATATAGTTGTACCTTCTCTAGTAATTGTAGCTTCACCTTTAAATGCAACAACTTTTGCAACACTTGCAAATAGTGTAGTTGATAAAAATAATAAAGTTAGTAAGATTATTTTTTTTATATAAAGTCCCCCCCATATTAGCTCCTTTTATACAGTTATTTTACCACTTGAAAGCTTTAAGATAATTTAAGTTAATTTTCTTCTCATCATATTCATATGCAATTTGATTAGAATAATTTTTTTGTATATGAGCTACTTATATTTATAATACTTGTTTTATCAATCATATGTTGTAGTGATAATTCTACTACTTGATTTTTATCTTTTCTTTTTGTTTGAAATGCAAAGTTTTCATATTTATATTTTGAATATGTATATTCATAGTTTAAATTTATTTTGTTTTTTTCATCAAAATTATAAAAAAAGATTGATACCATTGCCTATGCTATTTTTATCAATATCAGTTCTTAAATCTTTAACTCTTTTATTTTTATATAGGTTAATATAGTAGTTCATATTTTTAAATAAATTTATTTTTGAATAAAATTGTATTTTTTTCAAAATCTTTCTCTTTGTCTTCATCTCTTTTATATTGGATTCTTTGAAATTTCAAATATGCTCTGAAATCTTTATTTTTATATTGAGGTGATATTGAAAAAGAGTAAAAATCTTCATTTGTTTCCCTTTGTATTTTATCTAAGCCTAATTCCAATGTATATAGTTCTTTTCGTTTTTTATTTAAATATGATATGGATGGCTTATAAGAAAAAAAATAGTAATATTTTCTTCTTTCTCTTCAAGATATGTTTTTTTGTATGCTAAAAATGAGTTTTTAACTCTTATTGATTTGTTTTTAAAGTAGTTATTAAAATTTAAATTTATCATCTCAAAGTGTGAATTGTCAGCTTTTGGTTTTTCCCCCCCTTCTACTTGTATATCATTTAGTCCAGGAAGTCTATATTCTGGAGATATTAAACCATTATTTACATTTGTACTTCGACTAAATCCTATTGCAACTTTTGCATCAATTGAATAATTTTTTTGTTCTTTATTTAGCACATCTATATATTTTTGTATGTTTTTTATTATTTCAGGTTTAATCTCTGAATCTAATAACTTTTGAAATTCAATCTTTGCTTCATTTGTATATTTTAATTTATATAAAATTCTTGCATAGTCATATCTTGCTTGATGAAAATCTGGTTCTAGAATTAATACTCTTTCATAAGCTGCTGTTGCTTCATCATATTTTTTTTAAATTAAAGGCACTTCTAGCTAAAAAGAAATTTATATTTTTATTGTAATTATCTTTAAGAAATAGTTTATAGAATAAATCATAAGCTTTTTGGTATTCTCCTGTATTGTACATAGTTGATGCAGTGATATACTCATTGGAATTTTCTATATCTTGTTTGAATTTTGTTTTTTTTACCTTTTATAAAAACCATTCTATCTTTTACTTTTATAACATCATAAGTTGACTCTTTCTTTTCTACCTTAATATAACTATCTTCATATTTTCCTGCAGCATGAAGTAATTTTTCAACTCTTTTTGTTTTATGAATATTTTTAATGTTTCTTATAATCACACTATAGTTTTTCTTTTGATGTGTTCTAATTACAACATCATAAAAATCTGGGGGGGTATGAAATTTAACATCATGATAGTAGTTTTTTGCGACATCTAAATATTTTGTTGAGGCTAAATGTAAAGTATAGGTTTTTGAATAACTAAATGTAAAAAGTGTTAATATTAATAATAATTTATACAAATCAAGCCTACCTAATAGAAAGTAATATTATTATATTGGGATTTAACTTATAAAATTATTTTATTATTTTGAAATATGAGTGAAAACTCCATTAAATTCTTTAGGAGGGTTTTCAATATAATTAATACATCTTTGAATATAAATATTATAAATATTACTATTTGTGATTTTTTCTTCTTCTATAATTGCTTCAAATAAAATTAATGCATCTTGGAATTTAGCTTTTTTTATATAACTCTATTGCTAGATGATATTTTTCTAATTCTTTTTTATCTTCTTCATGTGGTTTACCTTTTTTATGAACTTGCCATATTTCAATGGGTTCATTTTTACCTTTTACTGCTACTAAGTCTAAAAATCTAAAAACATATTGATTTTTTTTAATTGCTCTTTTGTAAAGTTTGAAATATTTAGTTTTGAACCATAAAACTTGCATAATGATTCTAATCTTGCACCTAGGTTTATTGAATCACCAATTACTGTATAATCACTTCTTCCTTTACTTCCCATCTCTCCAACAATTGCAATACCAGTATTTAATCCAATTCCTATATCAATTGAAGGTAAGTTCTCTTTTTTAAGCTCTTTATTTAATTTTGAAAGAGAGTTGATCTGTTCAAGTGAAGCTTCCACTGCTTTATCAGCGTGATCTATAACATTTGCTGGTGCATTCCAGTATGCCATAATGGCATCTCCAATATATTTATCAATAGTTCCTTCATATTTAGTAATGATATTACTCATTGGTTCCATGTATTGATTTAAATAATTGATTAGTTTTTTTTGGATTGCTCATTTGTTCAGATATTTTAGTGAAGTCTCTTATATCACTAAAAAAAACTGTTACTTCTTTTTCCATAACTTGAAATTCATTACTATCTATATTTTTAAGAAGATTATCCATTACATCTTTTGACACTTTAGAAGCAAACTTTTTCTTAATTTGTTCTTCTTTTTTTTACGACAAAAATATAATCTAATAAGATTGTTAAAATTGAAGCAATTGATATAGTTAAAATAGGAAAAAATATATTAAGAATCCAACCATATTCAAAAAGTATATAGTATATTGATACTAAAGTTAAACCTAATGATGACAACATAATGATTGGATTTATCCAAAACGGCGTATATGTAACTGCAAATACTATGAAAAACGAAAGAACAAATATTATAGCGATATTTATTGTATCTAACCAAGATGGTTTTTTTAGAAAATCCTCTTGGATGATATTATCAATTACATTTGCATGTACTTCAACTCCTGGAAAAACAAAGTCAAAAGGTGTTGCTCTTAAGTCAAGAAGTCCTGCTGCTGATGTACCTATAAGTACAATCTTATTTTCAAGCTCTTTTTTTGAAAAATTTTTACTATAAATATCAAGAGCAGAATAGTATTTGAAGTTTCCTTCTTTTCCTCTAAAGTTTACAATTATTCTACCGTGTCTATCAGTAGGAATAGTTATATTATTAAGTGAAATATTTTCTACTCCATTTTGATTATAATTTACATAAACTTTTCTTGTATTTGTTAATACTCTTAAAATTTCTAAAGATAACGATGGATAGATATTATCATCATAAGAGATTAATAAAGGAACACTTCTTATAATCCCTGATTCATCAGGAAGATTATTAAAAAAACCACTTGAATAGGAACTATCTTGTAATATTGGAGTATTAATTACTGTTCCATAACCTTTGATTAAATATTGTTCAGCAAGTTTTTTTATTTTTTTTCTATAAATATTGCGGGAATATTAGGTAGCTCATGATTTAAATGTTTAGCATCTTTTTCTAATTCAAATTGATATCCCAATATTGTAGGTGTATTTTTTATTGTATTTGATAACTCTTGGTCATAATTAGGCGGATTTTCCATTTTTATATTAAATTGTTCAAATATTTTATGTGGTGAACTATTATCTTCTTCAGGGAAAACAATATCCATTCCAATTATTGCTACATTTGCATGGGTTAAGTTTTCAAGAATTCTAGCAATTTTATTTCTTGACCATGGCCATTGTCCGAGTTTATCTAATGAGTTTTCATCGATATCAACAATAATAACATCATTATTATTAGGCATTTCTCCTCTTATTGAAAAGAAGTGGTCTCTGATACTATTATCAAAAGAATCTGGTAATTTTGTAGAACTTAAATATAAAAAGGAGAGTATTATACTAATAGATAAAGCTACACAAAAATATAGTAAGAATTTTTGAATAACTTTTTTTTGCATTATATATTTAACTCACTTTTATCTATTTGATAATCATTTAAATACTCTTTGGTATAAGCATTTAAAGCTTCACTTTCATGGAAAAATTTTAATAATTTTTATCTATTTCATTATTTTTTTGCCATAAATGATAATATTTTAAATACTTCAGATAGTTTTTTTAGCTTCTTTATATGGTCTATCAGCAGCTGTTAAAGCTTCAAATATATCTGCAAGAATCATAATTCTATCTTCTAAGGTTATTTCGTTCTCTTTTAGTCCTCTTGGATAACCTTTCCCATTTAGTTTTTCATGGTGATTTCCAGCTATATTTAAAATATTATTATATTTTTTTAGGAAATGGTAAAGATGAAAGCATATCATACGATAAGTTTGCGTGACTGTTCATAACTTCTTTTTCTTTTTCTGTTAAAGTACCTTTTTTAATTGATAAATTATCTACTTCATCTTTAGATAAAAATTTAACTTTTTCACCCTCTAGGAAATATGTATATTCTGAAATTAAATTAATTCTTTCTATTTTATCTTCATCCATATATTCAGAACCTATGTTAACCTCTTTTAGAAAGGATAAATCATCTTTTATTTGTTCTAGAGATTCATTATAAAACTCTGTAGTAATCTCATTTTTAAATATAAATCTCTAAATCTCTTTTAATTATTTCAAATTTTTGTTTGATGATATCTATTCTGTCAAATAATCCTTGAAGTTTTGTTGATTTATCTATTATATGCTCAGGAATTGAAATTTTACCAATATCATGCATCCATGCAGAGAGTTCTATCTCTCTTAAATCATTTTTATCATATGTAATATCTTTATAAATAGTATTATTATTATGAATCTCTTTTGCAATTAGTTTAGCAATTTTTGCAACTTTGCCAATATGATTTCCTGTGTGCAAGGATTTAGCATCAATTGCATGGGCAATAGTAGAAACAAAAGAGTTTAAAAACTCTTCTAAACTATTAATCAGATGTGTATTTGTAAGAGCCATTGCTGCTTGTCCTGCTAAGGCTTTTATGATTCTTTCATCATTTTCATTAAAAGCAACAACTTGGTCTAGACTTTTGTTTTATTTATTAATTGAAGTACACCAATAACATCATTTTCATGATTTATTAAAGGTATAACAAGCATTGATTTTGACTGATAACCAGTAGTCTTATCAAATCTTTTTGTTCCTTCAAAGTTGTAATCACTGTTTTCATAAACTTCTGGAATATTAATAATTTTATTTTCTAGTGCAGATACAACTGCAACCATATTTTTATTTTCACTTCCATCTTTTAAATATAAAGGAAGGGCCTCCCATGTTAAGTTATTTTGTGTTCCACCCATAAATATATTTAAAGGACTATTCTGTACTACTTTAAATTCTAATTTTGTTTTATCTTTAGACATGATATATAATGTTCCTGCCTCACAATGAGTAAGTTCTCTTGTAAGGTTTAATATCATTTCAAATAATCTATTTTTATCTAGTTCACTTGATAGTTCAAGGTTTATTTCCATAATACGTTCAAATTTATCATGAGGAATCATATTTGTTTCAATCTGCCCAGTATCAATATGAATAACATCACCTTCCTCAAGTATTTTACCACCATTAGAAAGTATCTTTAAATCTTTTATTTCATTTTGCATTTTTTTTATAATATGTAGGTTTTAGATGGTATAAAAATATTTGTAAATCATCTCTTTGTAAATAATTAAGTTCATCTTTTAAAAGTTTTGGTGTTAAATGTTTACTTATAGATGCAAGTTTTGACATATCACTGGGGGGGAAAGAACATTCAATTATAAGAGATTTTATTTTATTATTATTATTTATTTCATCCCATAAATTTCGGTTCGTATAAGTGTCACCACTTATTAAATATCCATTTAATTGATCTTTAATGATTACAAATCCAAAAGAACCAGGAATATGGTTTGCATTTATTGCTTTTATTGAATAAAAACCTAATTTTATAGTTTCATTTGGTTCAATTATTCTATAAATTAATGATTTTTCTTCTTTATTAAAAAGATTTATTTTTGAGAAATCAGGCCATATTTCATCATTAAAAGTATGTTTTTTTTATTGATTCTATAGTCTCTTTAGAACCATAAACTATCAATGGTTGTTCTCTTTGTTCATAAAATGCTTCTATTATAAAAGGTAAGTCTGTGATATGATCAGAGTGAGAATGAGTTAAGAAAATATGATTAATTTTTGCAGCATCATCACCTAATGTTCCAATAACATTTCCTGCATCTACTAGAACATCTTTATAAACTTGAAATGAAGTAGTTCCCGTAAATTTTGTTTTACTTCCACTTGCACCTAGAACTTTTAAATAATTCAAAATAATCCTTTATAATGATGTTCTAGGTATTATACTCTTTAGTTACTAAAAATATTATTTTTCAGTTGGTAGCTTAACTTTTGTCCAATCATATTGGAAACCATTTTTAATATTATATACATTATTAAAGCCATTGTACGCTAATAGATTTGAAGCTAGTTTAGTTCTTGAACCACTTCTACAAATCAAGATAATTTTTTTATTTAAATCTTTTTTTACTGCTGTATATATTTCATTTGCAAAGTTTCTATTAAAAACTCTTTTTCCATTTTGTTCATAAAAAAAACTGGTATATTGATTGAGTTTTTAGCTCTTAGAGTATTGAACTCTCTTTTTGTTCTAACATCAATAATCATTACACCATTTTGTTGCATTTCATATGCAGTTTTTGAATTTATATCTGCTTTATATATCATTGCATTTTGAAAGTCAATTTGTGCAAATAATGTTGTTGTAAAAAGAAGTGCTAAAAGAACTAATTTATTGAACATGCTTTATTTCCTTGATCGTTAATTTCAAAATCATCATATGGATCCATATGAATATTTATTACCCAATCTCTATCTATGTTTATCATTTTTATTTGATCTTCTATTCTATCTGTTACTCTATGAGCTTCCATTAAAGTAATTATACAATCAAATACTAAGTGAACTTCTACAAAAGTTTGACTTCCTGCTTCTCTTGTTTTTAATAGGTGATGAGCGTTAACTCTCTGTTCAGATTCAATAATTTTTACAATATCTTCAACAATTTTTTTCATCAACTGCTTTATCTAATAAAACTAATACACCTTCTTGAATCAACTCATAAGCAGAATAGATAATAAAAATAGAGATACCACCACCAACTATTACATCAATAAGTTCAATACCTGTAAAGTTTACTAATACAAGTGAAACTAAAACAGCAATATTTGTGTATACGTCAGTTTTGTAGTGTAGAGCATCAGCTTTGATAACCATACTATTCGTATCTCGTGCCACTTTATTTAGATATAAAACAAGTGCAATAGTAATGATTAATGAAATAATCATAACTGTAAGAGATGTTCCTAAGTATTGAGAAACTTCACCGTTTATAGCTTTTTTTTATTGCTTGATAGAGTAAAAATAGACCAGAAACAGTAATAATAGTACCTTCGATAACTGAAGCTAAAGCTTCTATTTTACCTCTACCGTAATTAAAAGTTTCATCTGCTGGTTTTTCAGAGTTATTAATAGCAAAATAGTTAAATACAGATACAAACATATCCAAAACTGAGTCAATTGCAGAGGCTAAAACTGCAACTGACCCACTTGCTATACCTACAACAAGTTTAATAATAGTAAGTAGTGCCGCAACACTACTTGAGACTACTGTAGCTTTTTTTTGAGGAGTCATATTTTAATTTTCTATGAAGTCTTTGATTCTTCTAATACCCTCTTCAATACTCTCTAAATCAGTAGCAAAAGAGAACCTAAAGTATCCTTCTAATCCAAATGCTAATCCAGGAACTACTGCTACACCTTTTTTTTCTAAAAGGTCAGCACAAAATTTCATTGAGTCTGGATTTACATTTTTGATATTTACAAACAAGTAAAATGCTCCATCAGGTTTAACACAAGTAAGACCTTTAATAGCATTAAATTGCTCTATTGCAACATCTCTTCTTTTTTCAAATTGAACTCTCATTTTTTCAATATCAGCATCAGCACTTCCATCTAATGCAGCAACAGCAGCTTGTAAAGTAACAGAGTTTACATTTGATGTAACTTGACCTTGAAGTTTAATCATCGCTTTTACAAGCTCTTTTTTTTAGGACTTGCAATATATCCATATCTCCATCCAGTCATTGCAACTGCTTTAGAAATACCGTTAATTGTAACTGTTCTTTGGAACATATCTTCACTTACAGATGCTGCTGCTGTGAAATCTTTTCCATCATACATGATTTTTTCATACATCTCATCAGACCATACTAAGATATCAGTTCCTTTAAGAACTTCACCAATAGCTAAAAGCTCTTCTTTAGTATAAACTCCTCCTGTAGGATTTGATGGAGTATTTAAAAGTAATGCTCTTGTTTTAGGAGTAATTGCAGCTTTTAATTGTTCAGCTGTAATTTTAAATGACGTTGAATCATCAGTCTCTATAAATACTGGAACACCATCAGAGAATTTTACTTGCTCTGGATATGTAACCCAATATGGAGCTGGAATAATTACTTCATCACCTTCTTCAATAAGAAGTTGACATAAGTTAAATAGTGAATGTTTAGCACCATTACTTACAACTACATCTCCTAACTCATAATTTAGACCATGGTCTTTTTTTTAATTTATTAATAATTGCTTGCTTTGTTTCAGTTGTTCCCTCAACAGCTGTATATTTCGTGTGGCCATCTTTTATTGCTTTAATAGCAGCCTCTTTAATCACTTCAGGCGTATCAAAATCTGGTTCCCCCCCAGCACTAAAACTTAAAATGTCTTTACCTTGAGCTTTAAGTTCTCTACCTAAAGCAGTAATAGCCATTGTAACAGACGGAGACAACTTCTCCATTCTTTGTGCAATTTTCATGAGTTTTTCCCTCTAATAATTTTCAATATGTTAATATTATGAGTCATAATATTTGTGGGGGGGATTATAGCTAAATAACACTTAAGGATTAGTTTGGAATTTAAAGTTAAAATAAATAAGAGAATGGTCACTATAAATATTGTAAAAAAAAGAAGAACTAAACATACATATTTAAGGGTATTAGACTCAAATTTGATACAAATAAGTACTAATATTTATTTTACAAAAAAAAGATGCAGAACAACTAATAGAAAGCAAGCACAAGTGGTTAGAGAAAAATCTAATTAAAAAAAGAAAAAAAGTGTACTTTTAGAAAATGAATTCTATTTTCTTGGTCAAAAACATAAAAACTTAGATAAAAGAGACTTAGATAAGTTTTATAAAGAAGAGACAAAAAAAATTATTCCGCCACTTGTAGAAAAATACTCATTACTTATGAAGCTATTTCCTACTTCAATAAAGTATAGAAAAAATAAAAATACTTGGGGGGGCTCTTGTAATTATAAAAATGGTTTAAATTTTAATACTTTACTTTCTAAGTTTCCTCTTGAAGTTATTGAATATATTGTTATCCATGAATTAGCTCATATAAAACATAAAAATCACTCAAAAGAGTTTTGGAATTTAGTTTATTATTATTGTCAAGATTATAAAAATAGAGAAAAATTGCTTAGGAGTTTTTTATAATTTTTCTTATTTCTTCCACTTCATTATGAAGTTTTTCATCTTTTATGGAATTCTCAAAGATACCGTAAGAACGCTCATCATACTTCTCTTTTATAATTTCTTTTTTTTCTTTTCTTTCAATTTTATTTGTAACAAAAAAAACTTTAATTCTTCTACATTTGCAATGTGAGCTTTTTTTTAATAGTGCATTTATTAAACTCTTGTTATACTCAAACTCCATTTTATAAACAGGGTGGGTTAATACAAAGTATAATATTTGTCGCTTTATATAGGCAAATTTTATTCCTTTTTTTTAACTTTAAAGGTAGCAATTCAATAAAATTTTGAATTGTCTCTTGTGTATTAATCTTTCTGAATTCAGGATTATTTTTAAGATGACTAAGAATTTCATTCATTTTTTTTCATGCTGTAATTATAGCAGGAATTTTATTATCTTTAAGTGGGTGTGGGTATAAAGCACCTCCAGTTTATGTTGATGATAAAAAGGAAGTATCAAAATAATGATATATGACTATATTATTATAGGTTCTGGAATTGCAGGGTTAAATGCAGCCAGACTTATTCCAAAAGATAAAAAGACACTAGTTCTTTGTAAAAAATCTCCTTGGGATTGTAATACTTTTTGGGCACAAGGTGGAATAGCAAGTGCAGTTGACCAAGCTGATATTCCTAATCATATAAAAGATACTTTAACAGCTGGAGTAAATCATAATGATGAAAAAGCTGTTGAATTATTGAGTAAAGAATCAATAGGTGCTGTAAAAAGTTTAATAGACTCAGGACTAGAATTTGATTTAAATGCAAAAGGTGAATTAGCCTTTACAAAAGAAGCAGCCCATAGCAGAAGTAGAATACTTCATGCGGATGGAGATGCAACTGGTAGAATGATGCATCTTTTTTTACTTACGCAATGTAACCATGAAATCAAAACAAATGTAGTAGTAAATGATTTATTAATTGAAGATGATATTTGTTATGGTGTTCAATTTTTTACTTCAGAAACCCAAGAAGAAGTTGTTTATGCACATAATACTATTATTGCAAGTGGTGGTATAGGTTCAATTTATAGATATCACACAAACTCAACTGCAATTGCTGGTGAGATTCAAGGTATTATTTCTGAAAAAGGTCTAGCTTTAAAAGATATGGAAATGATGCAGTTTCATCCAACTGTTGTAAAAGGAACGCATTTTGCAAGAAAACCGTTACTTTCTGAAGCACTTAGAGGTGAAGGTGCTGAAATAGTTGATGAAAATAACTATAGATTCCTTTTTGAATACCATGAAGATGGAGAACTAGCGCCAAGAGATGTTGTTAGTAGATCTATTTTTGATTATAATCGAAAAACTAGACTAAAAATTTATTTATCATTTGAGAAGTTTGAAGAAAAGTTCTTTCAAAAGAGATTTCCTAATATATATTTAAACTTAAAAAGTCTTGGTTATGATTTACCTTCTCAAAGAGTTCCAATCTCTCCAGCTTTTCATTATAGTATGGGTGGTATTAAAACGAACCTTGATGCAAAAGTTGAAGGGATGAAAAACTTATATGCTATAGGAGAAGTGGCTTGTACTGGGGGGTTCATGGAGCAAATAGATTAGCTTCAAATTCATTGCTAGAGGGTATTGTATTCTCTGAACAAGCTATAAAAAAATCTTTAGAAGAAAACTTCAAAATATCATATGAAAATTATACAAAGCCTATAAAATCTTATGTCCGAAATCAAGATATTGATAAGGAAATAAAAAAATAATTTAAGAAAACTAATGTGGGATAGTGCTGCAATTGTAAGAGAACCTAAAAAGCTTCACGAAGCTTTAGAAATGATAGAAAAATTCCTAAAAAAATAATGTTGGGAGACTGCTATATTTAAGGTTGCTTACGGCAAAATCTATTTTAAAAGCTGCAATTGATAGAAAAAAAATCACTTGGAGCACATTTTATTAAGGAGACAGAATGTTAAAGATTTTGATGACACTATTGTTATCATCTGTAGCGTTATTTGCAGCTGGTGGGGGGGGAGCCGCTGCTGGAGCAGTTGCACCTGATTTAACTATGACTTGGGTTGGATTTGCGTGTTTATTTATTTTCGTTGTAGGTTACTACTTCGTTGCTGCTGAGGAGAAGTATGAAATTGATAAAGCAAAACCTGCTTTATTTATTGGTACGTTTATGTTTATATTAGTTGCATTATATTATGCGTTAAATGATTTAGATTTAGGACTTGTTCATACTGAAGCAAATCACTTAATCTTAGAAATTGCTGGTATTTTCTTCTTCTTATTTGTTGCTATGACTTATATTGAGTCTCTAATTCATATGGGAGTATTTGATAGGTTAAAATATAATCTTATTTCTAAAGGTTATACATATAGAAAGCTTTTCTGGGTAACTGGATTTATTGCATTTTTCTTATCTCCTATTGCTGACAACTTAACAACAGCACTTATTTTATCAACTGTATTAATTACAATTGAGAAGAAAAGAAAAGATTTCTTAGTACCAGGTGCTATTAATATCGTTGTTGCTGCAAATGCAGGTGGTGCTTGGTCTCCATTTGGTGATATTACAACACTTATGGCTTGGACAGCAGGAAAAGGGACATTTACTGATTTCTTATTCTTATTTCCAGCTTCTATTGTAGGTTATTTAATCACAGCATTCTTATTAGCTAGATTTGTACCGATGAAAAACCACCATTTGATGCTTCTAAAGAAGAAAAACCTAAAATGTCTGAGGGTGCTAAAGTTGTAATGTTCTTAGGAGTATTTACAATTTTCTGTGCAGTTATGTCTCACCAAGTATTACATTTACCAGCTATGTGGGGGGGTATGATGTTTGGTCTTTCTTTACTTAAAGTTTATTCTTATGGACTTAAAAAGAAATATGGTGTTGATCACTTTAATATCTTCCATTCAATGGCTAAAATTGAGAACAATACATTAATGTTCTTCTTTGGTATTTTAGCAGCTGTTGGAGCATTATACTTTATTGGATGGTTAGCATTAGCAATCGTTGTTTATGATCCTTCAGTATTAGGACCAACATGGTCAAATATTGGTGTTGGTTTCCTTTCTGCAATTGTTGATAACGTACCTGTTATGTCAGCAGTACTTAAAGCTAGTCCAACAATGGGACTTGATCAATGGATGCTTGTAACACTTACAGCGGGTGTTGGTGGATCAATGATTTCATTCGGTTCTGCGGCAGGTGTTGGTGTAATGGGTAAATTACATGGTATTTATACATTTGGTTCGCATATGAAATATGCGTGGACAATTGTAATTGGATATTTCGTTTCTGTAGGTGTATGGTATTTACAATACGAAGTTTTAGGGTTTTATCATATAGGATAATCTCTTTTTGTAAAAGTGCGATAAGCACTTTTACAAACTTTACTTTTCATCTTTTTTTAATCTCTTATTTAATCATTTTTTTTCTAAACCTTTTCACTCAATTTCACTTAAACAACATCAAATCACATTTTAGCTATAATCGCGGATACTTTTAATAAAATAAGGAATTTATTTAATGAAACATGTACCAATAGTTGTATTAGATTTTGGTAGTCAATATACACAAATTATTGCAAGAAAACTAAGAGAGGCTGGTGTTTATTCTGAAATTGTACCTTACAATGAAAGAATAGAAGATATTTTAGCTAGAACTCCAAGAGGTATTATCCTTTCAGGTGGACCTGCATCAGTATATGCACAAGACGCTTATCATCCAGATGATCAAATTTTTAATTTAGGTCTTCCAATTTTAGGAATCTGTTATGGTATGCAGCTTATTTCTCAATTCTACGGTGGTTCTGTAATTCCAGCTGATCATCATGAATATGGAAAAGCAAAATTAACTTTCTCAAAAGAGTGTGATATTTTTAAAGATACAAATGATGGACAAATTGTTTGGATGTCACATGGTGATAAAGTTGACCAATTAGCAGATGGTTTTGAAGTTATTGGAACTTCTGAAAACTCTCCATTTGCAGCAATTGCAAATGAGACTGAGAATATCTATGCGTTCCAATTTCACCCAGAGGTTTATCATTCAGAGCAAGGTTCTAAGATTCTTAAAAACTTTGCAAAATATATTTGTGGATGTGAATCAACTTGGAATATGGGTTCATTTGCAAAAGAACAAATTAAAAAAGTTCAAGACCAAGTAGGAAACAAAAAAAGTTCTATGTGGTGTATCAGGAGGAGTTGATTCTTCTGTAGTTGCTACACTTTTAGCAGAAGCTATTGGTGACCAATTAATCCCTGTATTTGTAGACAATGGACTTTTAAGAGCAAATGAAAGAGAACAAGTAGAAGCTATGTTCAAATCAAGAGGTGTTAACTTAATCACTGTTGATGCATCAGAAGAGTTTTTATCAAAGTTAGAAGGTGTTACTGACCCTGAAACTAAAAGAAAAATCATTGGTGAAACTTTCATCGAAGTATTTGATAAAGAAGCTAAAAAACATGAAGGTATTGAGTTCTTAGCGCAAGGAACTTTATATACAGATGTTATTGAGTCTGTATCTGTTAAAGGACCTTCTAAAACAATTAAATCTCACCACAATGTTGGTGGTCTTCCTGATTGGATGACATTTGAGTTAATCGAGCCATTAAGAGAAATCTTCAAAGATGAAGTAAGATTATTAGGACTTGAACTTGGACTTCCAAAAGATATGATAGGAAGACATCCTTTCCCTGGACCAGGACTTGCTATTAGAGTTATGGGAGATGTAAATAAGCCTGATTTAGAGCTTTTAAGAAAAGCTGATGTTATCATGTTAGATGTATTACACGCAACTGGATTATAGATAAAACATGGCAAGCATTTACAGTACTACTAAACGTAAAATCTGTAGGTGTTATGGGAGATAA
>JDSG01000153.1_pt1 | contig 15385 bp, 34 predicted proteins | sample 199341 | NCBI WGS metagenome assembly JDSG01 (sample SAMN02584197, study PRJNA231836) | bioreactor metagenome | isolation source: continuous culture bioreactor short generation time transfer1 day 52 after... | place: Germany: Bremen | reverse complement strand
TAAAATAGATAAAGAGTGTAAAGCCAAAGATATAAATGCAAAACAGATAAGAGCAATAGTAAATATGCTAATAAACTGGAGAGTAAAAGTAACAGATACCCAAGGATTCAAACACGCAGAAGCAAGTGGTGGAGGTATAAGAGTCGATGAGGTAGATAATAAAACCTATGAAAGTAAGAAGTGCAAAGGATTATATCTAGCTGGAGAGGTTTTAGATATAGTAGGAAATAGGGGGGGTGGATATAATCTACACTTTGCTTGGGCTTCAGGATATATGGTTGGGAAAAATTTAATAAAGTAAGATTGGTTGCATATAATGATTGACTATTTAATTTCTTTTTTTTCTCTAAAGATATATTTGTAAGAATTTTAAAAGATGAATGTTTTTTTTGAAAGTGGAGAAGTTAATCTAAGTATTAAAACAAAAGAATAAAATATAGATATTAAAAACAAATTTCTTCTTTATAAATATTATATAAAATCTATAAAAACAATAAAAATTTATAAGTTAGCAAAAATAATTTTAAAAAAATAGTTTTATCTTATAAATATTTTTTATTTATAAAGTGCCTAAAAAAACGTTACTTCATGGTTACAAAAAGAAATTAAGGTAGATTTTAGTGTATTTTCTGATTTTTTGGTTTATAATTTCTTATTAGAATTTATTCTAACAAATTGAGAATTCCTGAAAACCCAACAAAGCATTTGGCCGTGCATATTTGAAGAAGTTTTCAGAAATTATGGTGTACTCTATAATTAGAGTACATTTATACTAACAAATTAAACTTAGTCTTTAGTTAAGTAGGAGTATAAATGTATAAATTACTTATGGTATTAATGATATCATATTCTTTACTATCTTCAAATGATTTTCCTACATTATCAAATGATGAATTGTTTACAGAACCCACTATTTGCGAAAAAATCTATAATGATTGTATTGATGAATGTGAAAAAGGGAGTCCTCCTACTTTTACAAATTGTCTTACTGAATGTTCAGTTTTATATGAGAAGTGCAAAGAAGAGATGGGTGAAAAGAATGATTCTAAAATTTCAGAATGTAGAGACTCCTATATGACTTGCAGTTTTAATTGTGAAGAAAAAAAATATCTCAAGTAGAACAGAGTGAGTGTTATTCTAATTGTGAAGTAGCATTTGATAAATGTATAGACAAATGATATTTTAAATTAAAGAAATAATATTATAGGTAGTTAATTATGGCTAGTTATTTAGAAGATTTGATTTCAAATTATCGAATAGAAAATCAAATAAATAAAGTAATTTCTCAAATAGCAAATCTTATAAAAAAATAATAATGACTATGATTCAGCAATAAAATTAATTTTAGAGAATAACCTAAAATTAGAAAATATTGCAAGTACTACTATTCGCTTAACAAATAGACAAATTATTAATTTGGCAAATAAAATAATTTCAATAAAAAAAATAATAGAAGAGGAAAAGATGGATTCTATAATTTATGAATTAAGAGCAAATGATATAAAAGAAGAGGATATTGAAACAATAATGGAAAAAGTTAAAAATAGAATATCTGAAGAAAATATTGATATTGAACTTGAAAAACTTGGATATCCAAAGATATTTACAGTTGATTATGATTCATATGATTTTGGTATAGATGATGAAGAGTATTAAAAGGGATTCTAATAATTTACATATGAATGAATTAATTCATCAAATAGTATATCTAGCAAAACATAGAGAAGATTATGAAGGTGCTTCAAGAATTATGTTAGACAATTTTATTTCACTTGATGAGCTTAATGAAAAAAAACAATTAAACTCACTCAACTTGAGCTTGCAAAACTTGCTGATGTTTTAATAGAGGCTAGAAATTAAATCTTAAATAAGGAAAAAGATAATGCACGTAGCATTTATAATAGAAAATTGGGCAAATATTGAGCCATTAAAAAGTACGACTTTAGTTGTAATTAAAGAGTGTATGTCAAGAGGACATAAAGTATCAGTACTTTATACACATGATTTAACTGTAAGAAATAATATTGTCCATGGTTTTGCAAAAACTTTAAAGTTTGAAGGGAAAATACCAGAATCTGTAACAAGTTTTTATAAAAAAACCACTTATGCTGTGAAGCTTACAGCATTACATGCTTTTGATTGTATTATGATTAGAAAAGATCCTCCCATTTCTCCTTTAGTATTTAATTTTTTAGATTCAGTAAAAGATGAAACTATTATTATCAATGATATTGATGGAATAAGAAAAGCAAATAATAAACTATATACTACAACATTTCATGATCCAACAAATACTTATCTTCCAAGAACTCATGTATCAGGTAGTAAAAAATATATTAAAAGAATTATTGATGAATCTGATGATGAAAAATGATTTTAAAGCCCTTAGATGGTTCAGGAGGAAGAGGTGTTATTGTCCTTGAAAAGGGAGCTAAATCAAATATAAACTCTTTATTAGATTTTTATATTGATGATTCTGGTGAAAATTATGTAATTCTTCAAGAGTATATTGAAGGAGCAGAAAATGGTGATGTTAGAGTAATGATGTTAAATGGAAAAGCAATTGGTGCATATCATAGAAAACCAGCTGAAGGTGAGCATAGGGCAAATATACAAACAGGTGGAAGTGCACATAAGTATACTCTTACAGATTCACAAAAAAAGAATTTGTACAAAAGTAGGTAAAAAACTTTTAACAGATGGTATTTTCTTTGCAGGACTTGATATGATTGGAGATAAAATATTAGAGGTAAATGTTTTAAATCCTGGAGGTATTACAAATATCAATAAATTATCTAAAGTAAAATTACATAAAAATGTAGTTGACTTCTTGGAAGAAAAAGTTCATGAGAAAGTAGAAAAAAGAGCTGAACTAGAGTATTTATTAAAAAGATTAAGTGAGCTAAGAGAATAAATAGAGAAACTAATATTTTCAAAGATTTACTTTTGTTAAAAAAAAGTAAACCTTTTGAAAAATTCAGTTATAGATGAACTTCTTTTATTAAAATCTATCTTTTAGGATTTTTAGTTTTAAAATTTTATCAAATTTAAATTTTCCATTGTTTGTATTTAATATATATTTATTATCTATAATCTTTAGACTTGTAGGTTTGATTTTTTTCATATTTTGTATTTTTGTATGAAAAACTTATATAGTTTTTATCCTCAATTGCTTTTTGTAAAAATCTTAATTCTATATTCATAACAAAATTATACTCATAATAGCTTAGAGATGAAATATTATATCATTTACTAAAGCTTAAAATATATTAATAAGAGTAACTCTTATTAATAGCAAACAAAAAAATGTCAATGCTTAAGTTTGAAGAAGTATTTTTTAACAGTAGTCTTTATCTTTAGGCGAGATACCATTAAAAAGTAAAATTTTGTCAAGTCTAATTTTTAGATCATTATCTAAAATCATAAACTCTTCTTTATTTATATTTTTAAAGTCAATTACTTTTGCAGAAATACTCTTTTTTTTATCATCTTCTAAATAGACTATTTCGCATTGCACTTTTTTTTACTGCTGCAGCTTCAAATTCATCATAAAAAGCGCATGATATAGGAATATAATTATTTTTCATATATAACCTTTTTTTTATTAAACAATGTATTTATGAACTCATTATATAATATTTTAAAATAAGTTTCTAGGAATATTTATGTTGATATTGCTTTATTTTTTTTATAGCAGTAGGTATTTCATTTTTATGCTCTATTTTAGAAGCAGTACTTTTGTCTATTACAGCTTCTCATATTGAGCTTGTAAAACAAAAAAATGAAAAACTTGGTACTCTTATGGAAAAGCAAAAAAAGAATATGGATTTTTCAATTGCTGCTATTCTTACTTTAAACACATTTGCACATACTTTAGGTGCTGCTGGAGTTGGTGCCGAAGCAGCAAAACTTTTTGGTGAAGAGTATATGTTTTATATCTCTGCTTTTTTTAACTATTTTAATATTAGTATTTTCTGAAATTATTCCCAAAACATTAGGGGGGGCTTATTATTGGAAAGGTTTATCTGGTTTTGCAACTAGGAGTATAAAGTTTTTAGTATTTATAACTTATCCTATTTTAATAATTATGAATAAAATTACTGCATATATAACACCAAGTAAAAAAGAGACTATTACAAAAGAAGAGATAATAGCAACTGCAATTATTGCGGAAGAAAAAGGCATTATCAAAGAAAAAGAGAGTGATGTGATTGAAAATCTTTTACATCTACATGAGATAAAAGTAAAAGATATTTTAACTCCAAGAAGTGTACTCTTTAGCGTGCAAAAAGATGAATTACTAAAAAGTTTTATGACAAAAAAAATTGTTTAGCTTTAGAAAAGTTTAAAGAATATTCACGAATACCTGTATATAATAAAAATATTGATGATATTGAAGGTATTGTTATCTCTAAAGAGTATTTTTATGAATATATTGAAAATAGTTTAGAGGATAAAAGTAAGATAATAAAACCAGTAAATCAGATTAATGAAAATATACCTATTTCTAAACTTATTGATATGTTTATTGCAAAAAAGGAACATATGTTTTTAGTTGTTGATAGTTATGGACAGACTAAAGGTGTTGTTACTTTAGAAGATGCTGTTGAGACTCTATTGGGTATGGAAATTGTAGATGAATTAGATACTAATATTGATATGAGAGAAGTTGCACGAACAAAAATGAGAGAAGTAAGAAGAATAAGAAATAAAGATTATTCTATTTAGATTTAAATATAAACCCAGACTCTATTTCTTCCATTGTTTTTAGCCTTATAAAGTGCAGTATCTGCTCTTTTTATAAGAGAGTCTATAGTATCACCTTTTTTTTAAATAATGTAATTCCAAAACTAGCAGTCTTTTTCCCTACTTTTTCAAAATGATGGTTTTCTATATGTAATCTAAAATCTTCCATAAGTTTTACAATACCTTCTTTTTTTTGATTCAGGACAGATGATTATAAACTCTTCTCCTCCAAATCTTCCGACATAATCAGTTTTTCTAAGATACTTTTTTTAAAATATTTGAAATTTCAATAAGAACTTTATCTCCTATTAGGTGACCATACTCGTCATTAACTTTTTTTAAAGTGGTCAATATCTAAAATGGCAATACCAAAAGTATGCTCAAACCTTTCACTTCTATGTATTTCTGTTTGTAAGAGTTCATCTAATTTTCTTCTATTATATAAATTTGTTAATTTGTCAGTAATAACTAGCGTTTCAAGCTCTTTATTTTTCTCTTCTATATCGTTTCTTGCTTGTTTTAGTAATCTATTTGCTTTTATGATTTTTGTGTTCCAATAGCCAATAAGTATAATAACAATTATTGCACTTATTGCAATTTTCCAAACTAAGGCATAGTCAATACTTTTATCATATTTTATAGGTACCCATTTTGTGAAAATTTCTCTATGCAATTCATTTGTAATATTATTTACAGCTTTTTGTAAAATATCCAATAATATTTTATCTTCTTTTACCACTGCAATTGACAGCTTTAAGTTTTCAGATATTTTACCTGCAATTTTTAATTCACCAAAATATTTTGTTTGAAACTCATACCCTATACTTGCAAGAGTATCAATAAATGCAAAAAGTTGTCCATTTTTAACTTTATCAAGTCCATCATAAATATCTTCTACTTCTATTATCTCTAATGATGGATACTTTTCTCTAAGTATTTTTACAAAGGCATCACCTTTTATAATTCCTATCTTCTCTTCTTCTAAATCAAGTATCTGATTTATAAAAGGGACATCAACCCTTGTTGCTACAACTAAAGGAACTTCTAAATAGTGACTTGTAAAGTTTAAATATTTTTTTTCTTTCAGGCGTTTCCATTCCTAAAGCTAACATATCACATTTTTTATCTTTTATAAATTGATAGATTGATTCCAGTTTTTAGTTTTTATAAGTTCAAATTTAGCAGAAAGAATATTTTCAAAGAGCTTATAATAGTCTGAACTCATTCCAATATGTTGGTTTTTTTTCATTTAATCCCTCAAAAGGCATTCCTGTTGGATTTATACAATATTTTATGATTTTTGTATCAATATAAGCTGTCTCATTTTCAGTAAGTTCAATATGTCCTCCACCATACTCTTTAATTGAACCAATCCATTTATTTACTAATTCTTCTTTCTCTTTATCTGTAATACTATTAAGAGTTTTTTTTGTATGATAGAACTTAAAATTATTTTTTTTCTGATTGTATCCCAAAACGCAAATCCTCTTTTTTTAGTATTTGGAAGGATTAATTCACTTGCTAGTTTTAAATTTGTATAAACATTCTTTTTTATTAAATAGTTTATATTTGTTAAGTTTTGGATTAAAGCATCAATTTTTCCAAAAACTAAATCTTTTGTTAGTTGAGCATAATTATCATAAAAAAAACTAAATCTAATGTTCCTAATTTCTCTAATTCTTTTATATAAAAGACATCTTTTAATACACCAACTTTTTTGCCCTTAAGACTTTTTAATCCATTATATTCTCCAAAATCATCTTTAACAAATATCATAATAGGGATATCGTAATATGAACTCGTAAAATTTGTAAATGGTTCTCTAAATTTTTTATATGAAATACTAGTTATCATATCTACTTCTTTATTTTTAAAAGCATTGTAAATAGTAGTCCATTTATCTATTTTCTTTTCAAATTGTAAGCCTGTTTTTTTTAGATATTATTTTTAATAAATCATGTTCAAATCCAATAATTTTATCTTCTATATAGTATGAAAAAGGCGTAAAATCAGGCATCATGGCAATTTTTATTATAGGATTATTTTTTATAAACTCTTTTTCCTCTTTAGTTAAAGATAAAGAGTTTGCCATTGATTGTAGTGAAAAAAAACAATATAAAAAAATAGATGTATAAGTAAGGGTCTCATTTTTATCCTTGTAAAAAGATATTTTATCAGGTAAAACTATTTATAAAGATTAAATATAAGGTTATTTTATTATATGTGAGTATATTTTGAGGAGTTTCTAGCCCTCAAAATATATTGTAGTTTATTATTTTTTTGCAGTGTTCTGCGTAGAAGTTACCAAATTTAAGGTTCATCCCACCTTTATCTTTTTTTAACTGTATATTTTGTAACTACTGGATTACACTCATCAATCCACGAGTATAAATCATAAATTTTAACTTTTTCAAATCCCATTTGTCTAAATACTTGTGATTCAATAGATGCTCTAGCTGCTGAGTTACAAACTACTATAAGATTCTTTTTTACAAATTTATCATCATCGTTAAGTGCATATAATTCTAAACCTTTTTCAGGTGATTGTCTACCAATTCTAACAGCACCTTTGATATGTGCAGCTGACCACTCTTCCATTGTTCTAACATCTGCAACAATCCAATCTTTTGATTTAAGTGCTGCTTTTACTTCATTTGTAGTTGCATACATACCACTTTTTTTTGCTTCCGCTTTTAACTTTTTAGTTAAAGCTTTATAATCAACAAACTCCCCCCCCTGCCATCATTGTACTTACTGCTACTAACAGTCCTAGACAAATTACTTTTAATTTCATACTTTTCCCCCCCTTACGTAAATGTAGGGAATATTATAATAATAATTGATTAGTGAAAACTTAAGAATAACTTATAATTATGCTATTTTTATTATAAGTTATTCTTATGTTGAAAAGTGTTTTAGTTGTTTTCTCTTTTTACTTTTTGGATTGTCCAAAATACATCAGAAATAGCTTTATCGATATCTAGTGAACTGTTTAACATATTTGATATTTCATCGTTTGCATTGTAGTTAATAATATTTTGAACTCCATTATGTACATTATAATGAACTTCTTTTAATTGTTCCCAGTTTTCTGTTTTTGTGAATTTTTGTTCATTTTCTTCTTGTTCTATTATCCACTTTCCAAGATTACACTCTTTTTCAGATTTTACTTTCCATATAGTTTTTGAATCAAGTTGACCGTAATTTGAATCTTTAAAATTGATATGATCAAGCTTTAATCTATTTAAGGTAAACATTAAATCTATATCTGAAACTTGCTTTTTAGCATCTTTTACGTAAGTTGTTCGATTTACTATAGCTACAAGTTTTTTTTGATAACTCTTCGATACTTTTACTTTGCGAACTAATTTGTGAAGCTGCAGCGGCATTTTGTTGGGTTGTATGATCCAATTCATTAACTGCATCATTTATTTGTTCTATTACTACTTTTTGTTCTTTTGTCGATGTTGAAACTTCATCTATTATTTGTAATTGATTAGATATGTTTTCATTTAGTGTGTTGTATCCTTTTAACATATCCTCTGCAATTTGTTTACCTTCTATTGCTTTTTGTTTAGCACTATTTACAATAGATGTAATCTCTTTTGCTGCATCTGAGCTTCTAGATGCTAAATTTCTTACTTCTTGCGCTACAACTGCAAAGCCTTTTCCTGCTTCTCCAGCAGTTGCAGCTTCAACAGCAGCATTTAGTGAAAGGATATTTGTTTGAAAAGCAATTTGATCGATAATAGTAGTCGCTTCTTCAATTAAAGATACTTCACTATTAATATTATCCATAGAATTAAACGTGTTGTTTGCTAATTGCTCACCATTTTTTTACTGATTTATTAACTTCCTCAGATAACTTTGCCATTTTATAAGTATTTTCACTAGTATTAATAACTGTACTTGTAACTTGCTCAAGTGCTGCTGCAGTCTCTTCTAAGCTTGAAGCTTGTTGATTAGAAGCAGTTGCAAGTGAATTTGCTGCATCTGATAAATCTATCATTTCATTATGTAAAGTTTCAGAAGTTGTATCAAGAATAGCCAGAAGTTCAGAAATACTACTTCCTAATGCTCTAACACCAAGTATTATAGAACCCATTTTCCCTGATAATCCGTCTGTATCCACTTGATACTCAAAATTAGCATTACCGTATTCAATTAAAGTTGCAATACCTCTATTTGCAAGTTCTGCATTTGATTGTAATGCATTATTTAAATTGTCTCGAATTTGATTTATTTTTTTTATTTGATGAATTGTTTTTTTTGCATAAATACCATAGAAACCTTTTTCAAATTTCCTTAATACTTGATTTATTTCATCTAAAATTAAATCTTCGTCGTTTTTATTGGATTCAAGTTCTTCTATTCTTTTTTTTAATTTAATTATTTCAGCATCTTTTTTTTCTTGAATTTTCAAAAAACATAATCTCTCCCTCAATTTTTTTTATCATCATAATAATATAATTAAACTAAATTATAAATATTTTTTTTTAATATTTTTTTTAAAATTATGAATTTTTATTGATCTTTTTATTATCTTAAACTGATTCGGTACTATGGTATTTTATGTTATTTATATTACTAAAAGCATTATTTATTAAACATAAAAAAATAATTAATACAAATATTTATATTTCATTATTTTTTCATTTTATTTTTAATTATTACAATTTGATTAAATTTATACTTATATATTATTTATATGTTACTTTAACTTTTTAAAATAAAGTTTTGATATAATCCAAAGAAAATTTTGTATAAGGAAATATAATGGATAATTCGGACTTAGTAAAAGAACCAGAAACAAAATTTGAGAAAAAAATTAGTTCAAGAAAAATATAATGTAAATGTTGCTTTTTATGTTCATCTTAAAGAGTATAATAATGGTGTAAGAGATGAATTAAAAAGAAGAGTTGAAGAAGTTTTTTTCTATTCAAAAGGTGTAGAATGGAAATTTGATAGTTTTGGTATTGAAAAAGCTGGTTCAAGAGGGAAAGATGTCTTAGGATATTTTATTTTTAGAACAGCAAATATTACAGAACTTAAAAAAACTATTTTTAGAGTACTTTAAAGATTATGATAATGCTTTAAAAATAACTTGTTCTGTTGCAGAATATCAAAAAATAAATGAAACTTTTTTTTGAGCTAGATGTTTCAAGAAATGATTAAAGATAGAGAAATTTCTCTATCTTTATAAAGAGTATTATTTGGCTTCTTGTGCTTTTCTTTGATCTCTAAATTTACATTTAGGCATCATCTTTTCACATGATTCTTGAGTCATCCCACAACCACACATTTTAGCCTCTTTTTTTAGCTGGTTTCATATCCATATTTTTCATGTTTGCACCGCATTTACCAGCACCACAAGAACCTTGTTTATTCATCTTTTTCATATCTGAACCGCATTTTCCTGAACCACATGAACCAGATTTCATATTTTTCATATTTGCACCACATTTACCCGCACCACATGAAGCCTGATTTTTCATTTTTTTGCATATCGCATTTAGGCATTTTGCAGTTTTCTTTTTTTCATCTCTTTCATTTTGCAATTAGGCATGTTACAGTTTTCTTTCATCCCTTTCATACCATCTTTTCCGCAGTTTGCACTTAGTGTAGATACAAAAAGAAGTGACATAACAAATGACAAGATTAATTTCATATATTTCTCCTTAAAAAAATTTCAAAATTATACCATTTTTTACTAAGAAAAAAAACTCTATAAAATATATCTAAACTCTATTATTATAAGTTTAAATTATATTTTGTTAATAAGTTGTTAAAATGATTGTTTTATAATTACAGTATAAGAAAAATAGATATGAAGGAGAAATTATGAGCCTTAAAAAAAATCACTTCACTTACAATGTTATGGTCAATAATTGTGATGACATATACGGGTATCATGTTATTTATTGCACCTCCAGGAAGAGTTGCGAATTGGGCAAATTGGAAACTTTTTGCACTCTCTAAAGAGGATTATGCTCAAATACATTCAACTTTTATGGTCTTATTTATTGTAATGACACTACTTCATATTTTTTTATAATTGGAAACCAATGACAAGTTATATGAAAAATCAAGCAAAGCAGATGATTTTTTTTACTAAAGATATGATTATAGCTACAATCTTAACAATTATTTTTATTGTAGGAACATTATCTGGAGTTTCACCTTTTTCAAATTTTATAGATTTAGGAGAGGAAGTAAAAAACTCATGGGAAAAAGAGTATGGGACTGCTCCTTATTCACATGCTGAATTATCATCATTAAAAATGTTTTGTAAAAAATTGGGTTTTGATTTAGAAAAGAGTGAAAATGTTTTAAGACAAAATAATATTAAATTTGAGCAGACACAAAGTTTACGACAAATTGGTGAAGAGAATAGTGTTAGCCCTCAGTTTATCTATAATTTATTAAGAAAAAATTTTGAAAAAGATGGAGAAAAAGTTATACAACTAACAGGAATGGGTAAAAAAAACTATTGAACAAGTTGCACAAACTTTACAACTCTCTACTGATGATTTAATAAATAAATTAAAAGCTTTAGGAATGGAGGCTAAAAAAAGAGGATAAGTTTAGAAAAACTGCTGAAAAATACGATATGAGTCCTATGGATGTTATTGAAAAATTAGGATATAAAAAAAACCAGAGTAGGCTTTAGAAGCTTACTCTACAAGGTTTAATATATCTTTAGGAGTTTTAACTATAATATCTGCTCCATTTTCAATAAGTTCTTCAACTCCTCTAAATCCCCCCCATTCTACACCAACAGCCTGCATATTTGCATTTTTAGCTGTTTGCATATCTACATCACTGTCACCAACAAAATAGATATTTTCACAAGGAAGATTAAAAGCTTTTGCAATATCTATAGCTGCACTTGGATCTGGTTTTTAGGTATCTCATCTTTTTGTCCATGAGGTTCAATAATATTATATTCACTAAAGAATTGTTCTACATATTTAAGTGTGAATTTGTGAGGTTTATTTGATAAAACTCCTAGTTTAATATCTCTATTTTTAAGTTCTTTAAGTAAATCATAAATACCTTCATATGGTTTTGTATTTCCTTGAAGATTTTGATCATAAACCTCTTTAAATCTTTTAAGAACATTTTGAACTAACTCTTCTTTAGAGTTTTTAGGCATACAATTTTGGATTAAAACCAATGCCCCCCCTCCACCTACAAATGCTTTATAGTCATCTATATCATGTGTTGGAAGATTAAACTCTTTTAAAACTTGATTCGCACAAAGTGCTATATCAGTTAAAGAATCAATAAGTGTTCCATCTAAATCAAAGATTATTGCTTTTTCTTTCAAGTTATTCCTTTAGTGAATTTGTTTGATTTTTTGTTTTGAAAATATAAAAGATAAAATAATAGCTAAAAATGTTAATGATGAAGTTAAGATAAATACATATGAAAAATCATTTGTTAAATCATAAATATAACCAGCAGCAACAGGTGCTATAGCTTGACAAAGAGCAAAAAGTAAAGTTGCAAGAGATAAAATCTGTGCAGTTCTTTTTGTATCAAAATGGTATGAGATAAGAAGTGTCACAAGTGATGGAATACTCCATACTGAAATGCCAAAGATAATAGCAGAGAACCAAATCGCTGATGAATCTATATTTAAAGTTAAAATAACATGTGCAATTGTCTGTAAAGTATATACAAAAATAAGTGATTTGTACGGTCCTACTTTATCAGCAACTATTCCAAAAATAAAGCCTGAGAAAACACTCATTACTCCAAATACTGCCCAAAAACTTCCTGATAATGAGGTACTTACATTATATTTATCAATTACAGCACTTACAAAGAAAGTTACATAGACAACGTAAGTAATACCAAAAATCATATATATAGAACAGATTTTCCAAAATGAAGGAATTTTAAAATACTCTTTTGCTTTTATTTTGTTTTCTGGCATATCGTGGCTTGCATGTCTTTTAATTCCAGGTTGAGAAAAGAAAGCAACAAGTATAATCAGTATAGAAAAAATTGCCCATGATATTTTCCATGGCATAAAGGTAAACATATCTTCTACAAGGGGGGGACTATTATTCCTGATAAAATAATTGCTAAACCACTTCCACTTACAACAACACCTAAAGCTTTGCCTCTAATCTCTTTTGGAACAATATTTGTCATATGTGCCATGATAGAGATATTTACAACAGCTGCAAGAAAACCACTTAGAGTATAAAATCCTGATATTATAAGATAGTTTGAGCTTGTAAGCATTAAAAGCATTGACAAGCCTTGCAGTACAAGTGTTATAAAAATTAGTTTGTATGTTGTAAATTTAGAGTAAAGGTAAGTTGCAAAAAGTATACCTATAAAATATCCTACAAAATTTGCAGTTCCTATAAATCCTGCTTGTGTTGTTGAAATATGAAGTGACTCTTGCATATTTGGAAGAACCATACCAAAGGCGAACCTTCCAAATCCAAGGCATGCAAATATTACTAAAAAGGAAGCAATTAATACTTTAATATATGGCTTCATTTTAGTTCGATTACTTCATTTGATAATTCATTTTCATCATCATCTTTAATAGGAAAATTTTTAATAAGTATTTCATTGCAAGATTTTATTGCTTTTAAATATCCATCTGCAAGTTGATTCTTCTTTACATCTTCAATAAAAATGTTAACAATTTCTTGCCAATATTTATCATCGATTTTCTCTTTTATTGCACTATCTGTTATAATTTCAACATATTTTTCATCTATACTTACAAAAAACATAATAGCTTGTTTTGTTTTTGTTGTTTGAAGACCTAAATTTAAAAACTGTTTATTTGCATACTCTGATGCTTTTTCATATTTATACTTTTTTTGATAAGATTTTAAAAAGTATAGTTTCAAACTTATATAAAATAAAATATGCAAAAATAAAACTCATAATCTGCCATTGAAACATTTTAATTGGTGAGATATTATCTATTATAAAATCAAAATTGATATAAATAGAGTAAATAAAATACTTACTAAAATAGTTTCAAACCTATATGAAGATGATTGTTTTGTTATAACTGCAACTAACTCAGCAGAGCTTTGCTTTTCTAAATTTTCTATCTCTTTTGAGATTTCATTTTTTTCATTTTCGTTTAAATACATTTTACCATCCTCCACTAGCGCCGCCGCCACCAAAGCCACCGCCACCACCGCTAAATCCTCCACCACCAAAACCACCTGATGATGAGTACCCTCCAAAACCACCATCATATGATGAGTTTCTTGAACGAGATGAATTAGAAAAAGAGACTTTTTTTTGTAGTTATAAAAACAATTATTGCAATAATTAAAAATGCAACAATTGAAATTAAAAAACTATTGAAAAACCCAATAGCAAAAGCTCCACCAAATCCGCCAAGCATGCTTGAGTGAAGTGATTTTGTAAGAGTTTTCTTTTTAAGTTTTTTTAGTAGCTCCTCCAATAATCATAGAGAAAAAGATTATTGCAAAATATACAAAGAACCAATTTTCAGAACCTTTATCTAATACACCATAATCACTAGGTGTATACTCACCTTTGATGGCTTTTATGATAGCTTCAGTTGCTTTTTTTTATACCACTATAAAATTCACCTCTTCTAAAGTTAGGTTTTAATACATACTCAATTATTTCATGAGCTGTTTTATCAGGAAGTGTTCCTTCTAGTCCATAACCAACTTCAATACGAAGCTTTTTTTCTGCCATGGAGATGATAAGTAAAACACCATTGTTTTTATCTTTTTGACCAATACCCCCCCAATGACGCCCAAGTTGATATCCATAATCTGCAATTTCATTTCCATCAAGTGAGTTTAACGTTACTATTACTACTTGATTTGAAGTTTCATCTTCATGGGATTTTAGTATATCTATTAAAGTTTGCTCTTCTTGTTGATTTAGGATATTTGCATTATCAACAACTCTTCCTGTAAGTTCGGGAAAAGTAATTGCTGCAAATAGTATATTTTGTAAAAATATAAAACATACTATTGCAAAAAGAGTTTTCTTCATATTAGAATTTTACTTTTGGTGCTTCTTGTTCATCTGGTGCAGCTGTAAAAGTTTGTCTTACTTCTGCTTCTGGATACATAATAGCGGCAACTATTTTCCCTGGATATGTTCGAAGTTCTAAGTTATATAGTTTTACTGTTTGAATATAATCACGTCTCGCAACTGTAATTCTATTTTCAGTTCCTTCAAGTTGTGTTTGAAGTGCAAGAAAGTTTTTGTTTGCTTTTAAATCTGGATATCTCTCAACTACTAACATAAGTTTTGAAAGTGCAGAACTTAAAGCTCCTTGCGCTTTTTGAAATTGTTGAAAAAGTTGTGGGTTTGATAACATTTCAGGAGTTACATTTAACTTTCCTACATTTGCTCTTGCGTTAGTTACTTCTGTTAAAGTATCCTTCTCATGTTTTGCATAACCTTGTACAGTAGATACAAGATTTGGAATTAAATCTGCTCTTCTTTTGTATTGGTTTTGAACTTGTGACCAAGCTGCTTTAACCTCTTCATCTAGTTTTGGAACATTATTGATATTAGCTACAATTAAGCCTACAAGGGCAAGAATTATTACACCTATACCTATTAAAAAAAAGCTCTCATTTTAAAACCTTTATTTTTAAAG
>JDSG01000152.1_pt1 | contig 15399 bp, 24 predicted proteins | sample 199341 | NCBI WGS metagenome assembly JDSG01 (sample SAMN02584197, study PRJNA231836) | bioreactor metagenome | isolation source: continuous culture bioreactor short generation time transfer1 day 52 after... | place: Germany: Bremen | reverse complement strand
CTACTCTTATGTTCAAGGTGAAATAAATGCACAACTTACAGAAGAGTTTTTTTTGATTTTTATGTAAATACAACAAAACCTATAAAATCAATTAAGTTTTTAAAAGAGCTATTTAGATTAGATAAAATTGCAGAAGCATGGATGTATGATAATGTTCAAGGTGATATGAATTTAAACTATCTATATGGAAAAATAGATGTAGTAAATAAAAAAAGTAATTATGGATTCTATCAAAGGTCAAGCTGTAATTTCTGATGCAAAGATTAGATTTCATAAAGATGTAAAAACTGTAGATACAGAAAAGCTAACTATTGATTATAAAGATGATACTTTATCTTTTGATTTAGAAAAACCAATTTATAATAAAAGTAAGATTTATGGAAGTAGAGTTGATATACCAAATCTAACAAGCCTTGAAAAAGGAAGAGTGATTGTTGATTTAAAAACTAAATCAATCTTAAATAGTGACATATTAGAGATTTTAAATGCGTATAAAATAAAGTTACCACTTAGACAAAAGAGTGGAAACCTTGATTCTTCATTAGTTTTAAACATACCATATTTACCTTCTAAAAAAATGAGTGTTGATGGTCTATTTAAAGTTAAAGATGGAGTTTTAAAATTAAATAATTTTGAATTTTTAGCTAAAAAAGCAGATGTAATATTAAAAGATAATGATGTAATTATAAAAAATTCCCATGTAATACATAAAGATATGATTGATGCGAATTTAGATTTAAAAATTGATACTAAAAAATCACTTGCAAAAGGTAATGCAAAGATTAACTCTTTTGGGATTAAAAGTGATGGTGATTCAATTGTAAATATAAGTAATCTTAATACAGATTTGGATATTAATTTTAAAGATAATACAAGGATTGATTTAAAGGCTTTAAAAACAAAACTTGATATACAAAAAGAGTATATAAATATTGATATATCTGATTTATCAATAATTCATCCTTATTCAAAACTTTTAAAAACAATAGATATAAAAGAGGGTGATTTAAATGTAAAAGTTTTTGATGAAAATAATATTGATTTTAAAGTAAATGCCAAGAAGCTTGATTTTCCTTTTGAAAAAGATGGTAAAAAAAATTACAACTTTAAGTGCTAATGGAACTATTAATAAAAATTCAACAAAGATTACTACAAATGATAGTGATGTTGAAATTATTTTAAATAAAGGAGAGAATACTCTTTTAAAATTAAAAAAATATAGATTTGGCTTTAGCTTCTGATTCAACAAAAAAAATACAAAAACAAAAGAGTTCCCAAATATTGATTTAGAATTAAAAAAATTCAATTATTAAGTTAGATAAGGAACATCAATATAGAACTTCTTGGGCAAATATTCATATAAAAGATTCTAAAGTATCTTTTGAAGGTGAAGCTTTAGATTTAGATTTACCAATTTCAAAAAAAGGTAAAAAAAGTACTGTATTAACGTTATATGGAACATATGAGAATGATATATTAGATATAGCAACAAAAGATGAAGAACTAAGTATGAAATATGAAATACCAAAAGAGAAAATAAGTATGCATCTAACAGGTTATGATATTTTATATGATACAAATCAGGAAAATGATGAAAAATCCAAAATCTCTTTTTATGTAAATGGAATCAATTCAAATATAATTATAAATAAAAAAATATATCGCAAAGGCAAATTTTTATAAGTTTATATTTGAAAATAATAATAAAACCGATATTGACTTAAGGTATAAAAATACAACTTTTTTTATCACAAAGATATTTTAGGAAATATAGAAGTTAAAGCTAGTAATATGAATGATGTTTTCTTAAATTCAATTCTAGGTAAGAACCTAATAAAGGGTGGATTAGTTGATATAACTGCTTCTGGAAAAGATGGTAAGATAAATGGAAAAGCAAATCTAAAAGATACAAATATAGTAGATCTTGCAATTTTAAATAATCTAATTATCTTAATTAATACATCTCCTGCTTTAATAAATCCTCTTTTAGCTATACCTTCAGTAGTAGGAATGGCAACAAATGATGGACTTGCATTAAATGGTTATAAAGTGATTGAAGGAAAAGTTGATTTTGTTTATGATTTTAATATGAAGTTTTTAAATATGTATAAAATTATAACAAAGGGAAATGGTATTGATTTTGATGGATATACAACTATTAACTTTAATAATAGTAAAGTTGATTCAAAATTAAAGCTTATATTTTTTTAAAGATTATGCAAAACTTGTTGGAGTAATACCTGTTGTAAATTATATTCTTTTAGGAGATGAAAAAAGGGTTGATACTGAGGTTTTAATTACAGGAACTATAGATGACCCTAAATATAAAACAAAACTTGTAGAAGAAGGTGTTTCTGCTCCTGTAAATGTTTTAAAAAGAATAATAACTTCGCCAATAGAACTTTTAAAATCTGTAGGAAATATTGGAAAAAGTGAAAAGAAAGAAGAAGAGAAAGAGATTAAAAAGAGAACGAATAGTAAATCTATTCGTTTCTTAATACATCTATAACATCAATATTAGTTGCTTTTTTTTGCAGGATAATATGATGAAATGATTACAATAATAACTGCACCTATTAAAATAGATATAAAATCAAGTGTAGATAAATCAAGAGGAAGTTTTGATGTACCATAAACATCTGCAGGAAGTGAGATAATATTAAAAGTATCTAATATCCACATTCCTAAAAATCCAAGTCCTACACCTACTGCAATTCCAGAGAATCCAATAATTGTTCCAAGTTTTAAAAAAATTTGTTTTATCTCTTTATATGAGGCACCCATTGATAAAAGTAGGGCAATCTCTTTTCTTCTACTCATAACAGTCATTAGAAGTGAAGATATGATGTTTAAAGAGGCAACTATGATAATTAGCATTAAAACAATAAAAAGTGCTTTCTTTTCAAGTTCCATAGCTGCAAAGAAGTTTCCATTTTGTTGCCACCAACCAATTACTCCTGCACCTTGGGGGGGTCTTAAAAACTCTTTGATTTTTTTCAATATCTTCCATTGCATTATCAGAATATACATGAATTCCATCAAAGCTATTTTTATCTTTTTTTAAGAAGTGTTTGTAAAGCTTCTATAGATGTATAGATATAAGCTTTATCATAGGCATGAAGACCAGATTTGAAAGAGTTTTTATAAGTAAATCTTTTTAGTTTTGGCATCATCGATAAACCTGTAGGATTTAAAGAGGTAAAATACAGAGTTACTTTATCTCCTTTATTTATAAAAAGGTTTTCTCTAATACCATCACCAATGATAATATCATATTTAGATAGTTTTAAATTATTTGCTGATTTTTTATAAATAGAGTTGATTTTAGACTCTTTTTTAGGATCAACTCCAAAAATCATACCGCCATTCATACTCTCACCACTTTGTACAATAACTTGTGATGAAAGGTAAGGTGAAAACATCATATTTGGAAACTCTTGTTCAAGTTTTGATAGAAGGTCTTTATTTACACTATTTTGATATTTTGGATAGATTGATAAAGGATAGTTCATTGTAAAAAGTTTATTTTTAAACTCTTTAGCTGTACCATTCATAATAGCCATAGTAACAATTAAAACCATTACACCTATGGCAACACCTATAAATGCTAAAATAGCACTTATAGATATAAAGGGATTTTTTTTGTCAAATTTTAAGTATTTTTTTGACAATGAAATTTACTAATTCTTTATTCAAATTAGTTTCCTGCTGCTAAGCCTCTTTTAGGTCCGCTTTTACCACAACATTGTTTATATTTTTTACCACTTCCACAAGGACATGGTTCATTTCTAGCAATTTTTTTATCACTTGATGCAACTTTTTCTTGGTCTAAGTTTGTTACAAGATTTTCTGTTGCCTCTTCCATTTGTTCTTTCATTTTTTTCAATTGCTTCTTGCTCTTTTGCAGCATCATCTTGACTTTGAAGCTGAACAGTAAATAATACTTTGATAATCTCATTTTTGATACTTGAAATTAGTTCTACGAACATATTATATGACTCTTTTTATATTCAACTAATGGATCTTTTTGGTTATAACCTCTAAGACCGATACCTGTTTTAAGTGTATCCATTGAATATAAATGCTCTCTCCATGCATTATCTAGAATTTGTAAGTAAAGTACTCTCTCAATTTCACTTTTTTTGCTCTGGAGCAGCTATACTCATTTTTTTCTTCATAAACTTCTTTTATAATAGATGTAAGTTTTTGTTCTAGTGCTTCATAATCTTCAGCTACAATATCTTCTTTTTCAACTATTAAATTTAGCTCTTCTTTAAATTTTGTAATAATATAATCATAATCAAAATCTTCTGCTGCCATACCATCTATGATTTCTGCATTCATTAAAAGGTTTTGAATATATTCAAGTCTATTTTCATCAAGTTTTGACATGATGTCATAATCTGGATTTAAAAGGTCATTTCTAAATGCATAGATAACTTTTCTTTGTTTGTTTGCAACATCATCATACTCTAAAATATGTTTTCTTGACTCGAAGTGCATAGCTTCAACTTTTTTTTCTGTGCATTTTCAACGGCTCTTGTAACCATCTTTGATTCAATATGTTCACCTTCTTCAATACCAATTCTTTCCATGATACCTTTGATTTTATCAGAACCAAAGATTCTTAGAAGATTGTCTTCAAGTGATAAGTAAAATTGAGATTCTCCAACATCACCTTGTCTACCAGACCTTCCTCTTAGCTGATTATCAATTCTTCTAGACTCATGTCTCTCTGTTCCTATAATTGCTAAACCACCTAAATCTTTACACTCTTGAGGAAGCTTAATATCAACACCCCCCCGTCCAGCCATATTTGTAGCGATTGTTACTGCACCTTTTTGTCCAGCATCTTCTACAATTTTACCTTCTTTTTCATGTTGTTTTGCATTTAATACAGTATGAGGAATTTTTGCCTTACTAAGAAGACTGTGTAAATGTTCAGATTTTTCAATTGAAGCGGTACCAACAAGAACTGGTTGTCCTTTTTCATGATACTCTCTAATTTTTTTTACTTACAGCTTCAAATTTTTCTCGTTCACTTTTATAAATGAGGTCATTTTTATCAACTCTTGCAACTGGTACATTTGTAGGAATAGATACAACATCTAAGTTATAGATTTCTGCAAATTCAGTTGCTTCTGTTTGAGCTGTACCTGTCATACCAGCTAGTTTGTCATACATTCTAAAGTAGTTTTGGAAAGTAATATCAGCTAAGGTTTGAGATTCATCTTGAATAGATACACCTTCTTTAGCTTCTAAAGCTTGGTGTAACCCTTCACTAAATCTTCTACCTTCACTAAGTCTTCCCGTAAATTCATCTACGATGATAACTTCATTGTCTTTTACAACATAGTCAACATCTTTTTCAAATATATAATTTGCTTTTAGTGCTTGATCTAAATGGTGTGATAATACTGCATTTTCAAGTGAGTATAGATTATCTACATCATAAAGTTTTTCAGCTTTCTCAATACCTTGTTCTGTTAATAAAACAGCTCTATTCTTTTCATCAACTGTAAAATCACCTGTTGAGTATGGTTTCTCTTCTGCTGATTTTGGTTCTACTATTTCACCTTTTTCAAGACTCATTGCTATTTCATTTGATTTAGCATAATCAGCACTCTTGTGGTTTGTAGGGCCAGATATGATAAGAGGAGTTCTAGCTTCATCAATTAAAATTGAGTCAACTTCATCAACGATTACGAAAAAGTGGTCTCGTTGAACTTTCTCTTCTAAATCATAGTTCATATTATCTCTTAAGTAATCAAATCCAAATTCATTGTTTGTTCCATAAGTAATATCGGCTGCATATTGTTCTTTTCTTTCTCCATCATCTCTGATATTTCCAACAATTGCACCAACTGAATATCCTAAAAAGTTGTATAAAGGTTCAAGCTCTTTAGCATCTCTACTAGCTAAATAATCATTTACAGTAACAACATGAACACCTCTTCCTGTCATTGCATTTAAAATTACAGGTAATGTAGCAACTAGTGTTTTACCTTCACCAGTTTTCATCTCGGCAATTCTTCCTTCGTTTAAAACCATTCCACCTACAAGTTGTACATCATAGTGTCTCATATTTAGAGTTCTTTTACTAGCTTCTCTTGTAATTGCAAAAGAGTCATTTAGTACTTCTTCTAAAGACTTCTCTTCGGCTTGTACAGCTTTCTTTAGCTCTTCAAATGATAACTTTAACTCTTCATCATTCATTGCTTCGTACTTACTCTCTAGTTCCGTAATAACATTTGCTCTTTTTCTATATTTTTTTTAACTTCTCTGTCGTTAGATGTTCCAAATATGCTTGAAAATATATTAATCATAAAATAAATTCCTTTTATACCAAACAATTCCACAATTGATTTACTTTAATTTGGTATTAGTTATAATCGCAAGATTATATAAAAAATAAGGTTAAAAAAATGGTTTATAAAATTTTATTTGGCTTTTTAGTTTTAGTTTCAAATCTATTTGCTTCTATAAATTTAGAAGATTTAAAAACTTTTAAAGCAGATTTTACTCAAATAGTAATGAACGAATCAAAGAAAAGTATCGAATACAAGGGAAAAGTTTTTATTAGAAGTGATAGCAAAGTTTTATGGAAATATAAGACTCCAATTATAAAAAATGTTTATATAATAGATGAGACTGTTATTGTAGATGAACCGGAGCTTGAACAGGCAATTTATACAACTTTGGAAAAAGAGATAAACATATTAAAACTCTTAAAAGATGCAAAGAAAATAGATGCAAATTTATATAAAACAAAACTTTATGAAGTTGATTATTTTATAACTTTAGAAAATGATAAAATCAAGTCGCTTTCATATAAAGATGAGTTAGCAAATAGAATAAGTATTGTTTTTTTTCAAATAGTGTTAATAATTCAGATATAGAAGACTCATATTTTCAATTTTTAGCACCAGATTTTTATGATGTAATAAAAAAAATAAAAAAACTTTTGGGTATCATTCGGTTTTAGGTACAACAGACAATAGCTTGATATTATCAAGAGGAAAGTCCGGGCTGCTGTGAAGTATGGTTCCATCTAAAGGATGGCTAGAGTAATCTAAGGGATAGTGCAACAGAAAGTAAACCGCCACATTTGTGGTAAGGGTGAAACGGTAGGGTAAGAGCCTACCAGTCTTTTGAGTAATCTTAAGAGCTATGTAAACCCAACCTGCAGCAAGAAGGGATGGTATAAACTTCACATTTGGTACCCTTCGCACGATTGTTAAAGTAATTTAACAACTAGATAAATTATTGTCAAAAACAAAACGCGGCTTACGTTGTGCCTATTAAACAAACTCCCATTATACCGATACTTTAGAGCTTTTGTTTTTGGGTGTGCTAAGATTATAATAAAATCAAAAATAAATATGTAATGTATATATGACTTAAACTTGATAAAATATAATTTATCAAAAGGAAGTTTAATGATTATAAATAAATATAATATTAGAAAGAAAGATAAGAAATAGAAAAAATTCTATTTCTTAAAATCCAGCAGAGTAACCTCTACTTGAGTGACTTTTTATAAGTCCGTAATAAGTTTTATCTCTTATTTGTTTAACCATATTTCTTAAAGTAAAAATTGAAGTGTTTTTATTTTTCCATGCATTTTTTTTGATAGTATCTACTTCTACTATCGTCCCTTTATATTTTAAAATAGTATAAAAAAAATTGACATTTGTGTTTTTGTTAAACCTACATCAACATTTTTTCTATCAAATACTTTCTTTAAAACTTTATCATAATAGAAACCTTTTCCTAAATCAATTCTACTATCAATTTGTTGACTGATAATCTCTTTTAATGTTTCTTCTACTGATAAGTTATATTCTTTAGATTTACTTTTTAGAAATCTTTCCATATCTTTTGTTAAGTCGATTGTTAAAATATTACTACTCATTGTTACGTCTCGCTTTTTTTTATTTTAATTATAACACATAACATTATGATAAAAACTTAAAAATGAGACATTTCAGAGACAATTCTTGTAAAAAAAATTAATAAATAACTTTTTTACGTCTTAAAAGTTATTTATTCTTCACTCTTTAAACGTGTTAGAAATTCATTTCTTTTATAAACTTTTGCACCTAATTCAATTTTATATTCTAGTTGAGGATGCCCTAAATTCCAAAAACTAAAAGCATTTTCTTTTAAATAATTATTCAATAAAATTAATTGTAATTTTCCCCCCCAATTATTATAATTTTTTTTCTTTTGTAGTAAATCCAGTAAGAGATGTGTAAATTTTTCCTGTTTTATAACCAATTTCTCCAGAAATTAGTTGATTTGTCTCTTTTTCACTCAATTCTATGCTCATTAGCTTAAATTTTTTTATTTAGTTTTTTATTACTTTTTATATTTTTTTAGAATAGTTATGTATTCATCTTTCATCCATGAGTCAGTATGATATGATTTTATCTTTTCACAGACTTCGTCAAATTTTTCATTTATAGTAAATTTATATTTATCTGTTTTTAATAGTTTTTGAACTTTTTTAGGAATTTTTATATCATTAAAATCTAAAATTGCATAATCAAACTGTATCTCAGGTAGAAGTAAAAAGTTTCCATCTTTATACATTGATGTAGTTATAAAACCAGATTGGGCAGCTTTTATATAGAATTCTTCAGAAAAATCATCACTCCAATAATAGTTTTCTTCCATATTAGGATAGATATACTCATTTAATACGGTTTCATTATTTAAATCAGCTAATGTCAGGTAATAAATAATAGTAAACTCCTTAAACTAATTGATTCTTTATAAAGTCTAAATAGTGACCTTCTTCATCTTCTAGTTCTTCATGAGTTCCTCTTTGTACAATTTCTCCATCATTAAGTACATATATTTTGTGTGCATTTTTTTTACAGTACTTAGTCTGTGAGCTATTGTTATTACGGTCTTATATTTTAAAATAGGTTGCAATTCATTAAATAGTTTTGCTTCTGTATGTACATCAAGTGCAGAGGTTGATTCATCAAATATTACTACTGATGGATTTGCTATTATCATTCTAGCTATTGATAACCTTTGTCTTTGTCCTCCACTTAATCTTATACCATGCCGACCAACTATTGTATCAAGCTTATCATTCATATTTAAAACGGCATCTTTAAGTTGAGCTATCTCTAAAGCTTTGTAAATAGCTTCATCATTTATATCTTTATTTCCCATTGTGATATTAAATCTAAGTGTGTTATTAAATAGTATAGGCATTTGTAAAACTAAAAAGACTTCATCTCTTAAAGAGTGTTTATCTATTTCATCTATACTTATGTTATTGTATTTTATATCTCCACAGTTTTTAGTATAGAATCCTGCAATAACTTGTGCTAAAGTTGTTTTTCCACTTCCACTAGCGCCAATTAGTGCAATTTTCTCATTTGCTTTTATCATAAATGAGATATTTTTTAATAAAGGTTTATCTTTTGTATATGAAAAACACATATCTTTAAGTTCTATATCGATATTTTTATTTTCTAGTTTTAACTCTTTATCTCCTGCGGGCTCTTTTTGTAAATCTAATATTTTATTTATTCTATTTAACGCAGCCATTGCAGTTGTATATGAGTATTGCATTGAAAGTATATCTTGTACGGGTGTCATTATAAACCAGATATATCCGAACATTGCAAACATCATACCGATACTTAAGTCGCTATAAGCAACCATAAGTAAACCAGAAGCTCTAAGAGCTTCAAAGGCTATTAAAAAGATAGTAAAAGAGAATCTTTCATAAGCTACACTTTTATACGTATATTCATTTGACGTTGTTTGAATATTTTTTGCTTTTTCTATTGAGTTATCAAAAAAAGAACTTCTCTTTGTTACTTGCTTTTATTTGTCCAAATAGTTCTAGTGATTCTCCTATATTATCTTGAAATTCCTCAATTGATTGGTTTTCTTCTTTTTTTAATCTTCCTACTTGTTTTGAGATTTTTTTTGAAAGTAACATTATAATTGGTTGGATTAGTAAAATCATTAAACCTAAAATAGGGTGAATGGCAATCATTACAAAAGATACAGCTATTAAAGTTAATATAGAAGCAACAAATTTACTAGCTCCTGTTATAATAAAGTTATCAAGTGTATTTACATCAGTTATCAAGTTTGCTGCAATTGCACCACTTCCTAAACTTTCATATTCATTCATACATACCATTTTTAGGTGATTTATTAGTTTTTCTCTAATCTTGTATGTTACATATTTTGCAATATTTGTAAAGATTTTTGTGATAAAAACAGTAAATATAAAATGTATAAATCTTAAAAAAATTACTGCAATAGTTACAATGGTAATATAATAGAAAGCATTTCCTACACCAAAGAGAGAGTTTATATTATTTAAAAAGAAATCTGGTTTATTTAATAGCACTTCATCAACAAGTGCCGGAAGCATAAGTGGAATAGGAACACTAACTAAAATAGCAATAATGGTTACTATTTGTCCAAGTATTAGTGTTTTTTTTCTTATGTAGTAGTATCTGCCATATATATTTTAGGTCAATTTTTTTTCATTTAATATATTACAATATTATGATTAATGGGTTTTTAACAAAAAAGAGAGATGAGTAAGTTTATTACTTACTCATCTTTTCACAGATTTCTACTTTCATACCTTCGTGAAAATTACAGTTTAGTCCGCATTGGTAAGTTCCTCTTGTAGATAATCCAAGTTTTTCAAGTTCATTAATAGAAGCTTTTTTTTACACTCTTCTAAAGTATTAAAAACTCCAGAGGCTTTACTTCTTTTTGTATTTTCTTTATCTGGATAAATAAGTGATGTCCACTCTTTCTTTGAATTATCTCCTCCTAGACAACCAGCTAGGAAAAGTACTGACAAAACTGCAACAATAATTGATTTTTTCATTTTTACTCTTTTATTTTTTTGTTTGGATTTTAGTATAAATAAAATTTATCTCATATAAAACTATCCTAAAATTTAAAATTTATCCCTATAGTAGCGGTAAAATTTACGATTTTTCTACAATTTTTATGGTATCATACTAAAAATTATTTAAGAGAATATAGTATGAAAAAAAATATTAATTACATTATTATTAACTTTATTTATCTCTCCTTTATTCGCCGTTGATTATAGTGAAATGAGTACGCAAGAACTTATTGAAATCATGGGTTACGTTGAAAAGAAAAACGTAAAAAAATTTAAAAAAAGAGTTGAAACAAAGAGTTCCAACAATGTCAACAAAAGAGAAAGCTAAGTATGAAGCTAATCTTGCAAAATTAAAAGATAAATAAATGAAAACAAAACTACTACTTTTAGAAGATGACTTAACTTTAAGTGAAACAGTTGTCGACTATTTTGAAGAAAAAGGATTTGAGGTTGTTGCTGTTTATGATGGTGATGAAGCCCAAGAAATAATCTATGAACAAAAATTTGACCTATTTTTACTTGATGTAAATGTCCCTTCTATAAATGGTTTTGAGCTTCTTAAACTAGTTAGAGAAGAAGGAAATACAACACCTGCGATATTTATCACATCTTTAAACTCAATGGATTCTTTAGAAGAGGGCTTTGAAAGTGGTTGTGATGATTATATTAGGAAACCTTTTGAATTAAAAGAGCTTCTTTTACGAGTACAAACAATTATAAAAAGAGAGTTTTCAAATAAAGACAATCTTGTAAAAATTGATGATACGATAACTTTTGATACAACAAGTAATGAGTTAAAAAAAAGATGGAGAAATAGTACAACTTAACTTCAAAGAACAAAAACTATTAAAGTTTTTCTTACAAAATAAAGATGAACTTTTAATACATGATAGAATTTATGATCATGTATGGGATTATGATGAACAGTATAGTGATAACTCATTAAGAACATATATTAAAAACTTACGAAAAGTTTTAGGAAAAGATCGAATTGTTAGTCTTAAAAAGCTTGGATATAGATTTAACACAAAGTGAGAAACGAACCCTTTTAGGATTTCTTTCTCTTTACTCTTTTTTTTACTATAGTTATACTATGTTTTGTATCTTTTTTTATACTTTACCTTTCAAAAAGATTTGATGCTTCAACAAAAACGTGTCATGATGCAAGAGTATTCAAATGACTTGATTTTCAGATTAAAAGATTTACATGTAAATTTTGATAAATATAAATTTTATCCTAGAGATGAAAAATATAAGTCAGCTATTTATGATAGTGATAAAACTCTTATTTTCTCAACTTTAGAGTCAAAAAAAGTTGATTTGGATAATGTTACATACACATCACATAATAAGATACATTTTATTGAAGAACCTGAATCATACTATTTAGGTGCAAAATATGTAGTACTTGAAGTTCCTGATGATTTGAAATGGTTAGAGAAACTAAAGAAAGAGATATTTGTATTTGTTGTGATAGCATTTTTATTTATGACTTTTTTTGGATATTTTTTATTAAAACTATTTTTAAAACCTATGAAAGATGCCTTACATCTACTTGACAGGTTTATTAAAGATACAACCCATGAGTTAAATACTCCAATCTCTGCAATTATCTCAAATGTTGAGATGATAGATACAGAAGAGTTAGATGAAAAAAAATGGCAAAAAAAGATAAGAAGAATAGATATAGGTGCAAAAACTATCTCTAATATCTATGAAGATTTAACTTTTTTAACTTTAAACAATAAAATCATCTCACAAAATGAGTATTTAGAATTGACTAAGATAGTTCATCAAAGAGTTGATTACTTTAAAACTCTTGCTGATGTTAAGAAAATCGAGTTTATTGAAGATATAAAAGATGATGTTATTATTTTTTGTGATGTTAAAAAAAATCTCAAAACTTATAGATAATCTTTTATCAAATGCAATTAAATATAATAAGATAAAAGGTACTATATCAGTTACTTTAAAAGACAACTACTTATGTATTGAAGATAGTGGAAAAGGTATGAGTGAAGAACAAATTGAACAACTTTTCCAAAGATATATGAGATTTGATAAAAGTGTAGGTGGTTTTGGAATAGGTTTAAATATCGTCTCTTTGATTGCAAAAGAGTATAATTTTAAGATAGATGTTAGTTCAGAATTAAAAATTGGAACAAAGATGGAAATACGATGGCAAGATTAGTTTTAATACTAATACTATTTATGAATATATTATTTGCTGATGTTTATAAAAGCAATTGCATCAAATGTCATAGAAAATTACCTGTTTCTATTGATAAGTATTTTTACAGGTATTTACTTAAATATAGCAGTGAAAAAAAAGTGTGAAGTCTGCAATGATGGATTATTTAAAAAAAACCAAATAAAGATACTACAATCATGCCAGAAGCTTTTATAAAAAGATTTGGGGGGGTAAAGAAAAAAAACTAAATTAAATGATGAACAATTAAAAAAAAGCTTTAGATACTTACTGGGAAAAATATAAGGTTTTTGGAAAACTAAAATAGTATAAACCCTTCCACAATCGCTTCACAATTAGATTTTATACTTCTCTTATAAAAATTAAGGTTCTAAAAGAATCTATAAAGAGGAGAATAAAATGAAAACTTCAAAAATCATAGCTGGATTATTAATTGCAGGTGCTACAACTTTATTTGCTGCTGATGGAGCAGGGCTTTTTAAAGCTTGTGCTGGATGTCATGGTGCAAATGGCGAAAAGCAAGCTTTAGGTAAATCACAAGTTATTAAAGGTTGGGATGCTACGAAAACTGAAAAAGCGTTAAAAGGTTATAAAGATGGTTCTTATGGTGGCCCTATGAAAGGTGTTATGAAAGGTCAAGTTGCAAGACTTTCTGATGCTGATATGAAAGCTTTAGCTGGATTTATTTCTACTTTAAAATAGGTTATACCAAATAAAACTGGTCATGACCAGTTTTTAAAAGGATAAGAGATGAAAAAAACTAATATTAGGTGCCGTTATTTTAACTACATCTTTATTTGCAGGAAGTGATAGATTTTATGATTATGCAAAAGTGTCATATAGTGAACCAATATATGAGTATGTATATGATAGAAAATCTAACAGAGAGTGTAAAGAAGTACGATATAAAGTAAATAATAGAAATTATGATGATAGATATTACTCAAATGAATATAATGATGAGTTAGGAGTTGACACTCTTATAGGTACAGCAGCAGGTGCTGTTTTAGGAAGCCAAGTAGGAAAAGGTAACGGTAGGGTTGCTGCTCAGATTGTTGGTGGACTATTAGGTGCAAAAATAGCACATGAGATTAGAAACAACTATAAACCAAATCATAGATATGAGAGAGATTATAGGGATTATGATGATTATAGGTATGAAACTAGAACAGAGTGTTATGATAAACCTAAAAGAGTTAAAAGAAAAATGATTACGGGATATAAAAACTATTTTGTATATAATGGTGTTGAACACTATAAAATTACAAATAGACCAAAAAGAAAGATAAAAATTACTCACACAATAAATTTTTAGAAGGTAAAGTCATTTAGACTTTGCCTTTTTTTTATGATAACAATCTACTAACGATACTTTGATTTATATTATTAGATTGAGCTGCTCCATATGCTCCAATTTGAGCTAAAATATTTTGCTTACTAAAGTTTGAACTCTCTTTTGCAAAATCAATATCTTGAATAATAGATGAAGCTGCACTTGTCTGAGTAAATTGTGTCAATAGATTACTTGAAGCACTTTGAAGTTGGTTTTGTGTAGAACCAATCTCTGCTCTAAAGTCATTTACTGTTGAAATAGCATTGTCAACTGCTTCTTGATAACCTCTTGCATCTTCTGAAGAGAATGTTTCAACATCTTGATTTAATAAATCAGTTAAGCCAACACCTAAAGTATTTGATTGAATATCTCCTGTTTCTACAATATCCTCTGCATTTTCACCTGCTTGAAACTGTAGTGTTTGTGAAGCACTTTGATCCTCAGCTGTGTTTTGTAGCAGTGTTTGGTCGTTGTAGTTTGTACTACTAGCTATATTATCAAAGTTTTGTAATAACTTTTTTTTATATCATTTAATAAAGCTTCTCTACCATCTTGTGAAGTAGTATCAGTTGATGCTTGTAAGAGTTTCTCTTTTACTTGATCTAAAATATTTGATTGTTCTGCTACTGCACCATCAGAGATTTGAAGAGTTGCTAATCCACTATTTACATTGTCAATAGCTTGAGAAATACCACTTGATTGAACTTGTAGATTTTGAGCAATTGCTAAACCTGAAGCATTGTCAGAAGCACTGTTTATAGATAAACCCGTAGCAATCCTATTTAAAGCCTGATTTGCATTTACATAAGCTGACTGGTCTAATTGTACATTATTGTTTACTTGCATAAGTTACTCCTTTTAGAAGCTATATAACAATTTTATTACTTTTAAGTTTAATAAATTATTAATAGGAAGAATTAGTTTAAAGAGACTTATTTTAGGATTTTT